>ODAK010000007.1_pt1 | contig 279413 bp, 218 predicted proteins | sample 1539591 | NCBI WGS metagenome assembly ODAK01 (sample SAMEA3539303, study PRJEB22396) | soil metagenome | biome: tundra; feature: field; material: soil | place: USA | collected 2010-05 | depth 0.15 m | reverse complement strand
CGCCGGACCCACAACGCCACGATGAGCTATGCGGCGCTCACGGCGAATGCCTTCGGGGCCGACTTTGAGAACATCTCCGTGAGCGGGATCGGCATTGTCACGGGATACGTTGATGTGACGTTTGGCGAGATATGGGACCGCCTGTACCCAGCCCACGGAGCGCCCAAGGCCGATCTGACCGCCTGGCGCCCCAACGTCATCTTCCTTAACCTTGGCGGGAACGACACGTCCTTTCCCAAGAGCAAGGGAAGGCCATTCCCAACTTCATTTTCCGACAGCTATTTCAAGCTCGCGACCGAGGTGCGCTCGGCCTATCCCGACGCCCAGCTGGTCCTGCTTCGTGGGGGCATGAGCGAAACAGAGAACGATCCCGTCCTTATCGCCGCATGGACGGAAGTCGTTCGAAGGGTGGAGGCGCAGGACAGCCATTCCACCCATTTTATTTTTGTTCATCACACGGATCTTCACCCCCGGGTGTCCGATCACCAGCTCATGGCCGACGAATTGATTCAATGGTTGCGTGGCCAGACCTTCATGGCGTCCCGTTCGGCGGCGGATCGATGACGACCGCGCGCCGCGGGCACTCTTTGTGATCTGAAACGAAACCACCCGTTGAAAAACACTCGGCCGTGCAGATGGCAGCCTGTGCTGAACTGTCGCCTTACATATCCACCCGGTCCTGGCCACCTATCCCAGACCTGGCCGCAGGTTCGCATGGCGCGCGATTTGTGAATCGCCTTATGGCATCTGCCATGTGGCGGACCATGGGCGATTCGACGAATCTTAAGGGTCTGGAATCGGAAGATTGTGAATCTGCGTGTGGGATTGGCAAGGGCTCTTCTTGGCCGTTGGATTTGCGCCTGTTGGATTTCCACGCTGGAGAGTCCGTTTCTGCGGTCCGACCCATCCGTTTAATGTTGGCCGCCAGCGCATGGGCCATGGCATCAATGCTCGCGGGCCCATGACGAGCCCGCCAATGTTTGTGGCTGCTCGCCGCCCAGGCTCGCGCCAACGCCCAATCCCCAAAAACATGAAACTGCCGACTCGCACCAAACCCCACCGCCCGATCATTGGCTGCGTCCTTGCCGCACTGGCCTGTGGCCTGGCGACGCCCTTCGCTGCCGTCGGAGCCGAGGTGCCGCCGCCGACGGCGGCACCGGCCGAAGCGGATTCAATGCAGTGGTTCCGGGACGCCAAGCTCGGCATCTTCATCCACTGGGGCATCTATTCGGAAGGGAAGGGCAGCGAGTCATGGGCTTTCCATGACGGGCAGATGCCGCATGACGAATACTACGCGCAGGCCAGGACCTTCACGGCGTCGGCCTACGATCCCGGACACTGGGCGATGCTGTTCAAGGAGGCCGGGGCTAGATACGCCGTGCTCACGAGCAAGCACCACGACGGCTTTGCGCTCTGGGACACGAAGCTTTCCAGGTTGAACGCCAAGGACGGATCGCCGGCGGGGCGCGACCTGGTGGGGCCGTATTGCGAGGCCCTCCGAAGCCAGGGGCTCAAGGTCGGCCTCTATTTCTCCCATCTCGACTGGGGGCATCCGGACTATGCCAGCATCCTGCCGCCGGGGGCCCACGGCCCATCGGACCCGCAGTTCAAGAATGTGTACAGCTATCCTCAGGGGGCGGAAAGCCCCGAGGCATGGGAGCGGTTCCTCACATTTCATCGCGGGCAGCTCCAGGAGCTCAGCACCCGTTTCAGGCCCGACCTGCTCTGGTTCGACGGGGACTGGGAGAGGAGCGCGGAGCAATGGCGCTTCAAGGAGCTGCGCGCCCAGCTGAAGGCCTCGAATCCCGGCGTCATCCTCAACAGCCGGATGGGGCCCTATGGCGATTATGCCACCCCGGAGCAGTTCCTGCCCCTGGTGCCGCCGACGGGGCCGTGGGAGTTCTGCATGACGATCAACGACTCCTGGGGCTACCAGAGGGCCGACCGCAATTACAAGACCGTCAGGCAGGTCGTGCGCATGCTGGCGGAGTGCGCCGGCATGGGGGGCAACCTGCTTCTCGACATCGGCCCGCATAGCGACGGAACCCTCCAGCCGGAGGAGGAGGCGGTCCTGCACGGGCTCGGCCGCTGGACCCACAAGCATGCGGAGGCCCTGTACGGGTCCGTGGCCGGCCTGCCCCCGGGCTATTTCTACGGCGCCTCCACGCTCAACCAGGCGCGCGACACGCTGTACCTGATCTTCTTCGACAGGCCCGTCGACTCCCTGGCGCTGAAGGGAGTCCGCAACAGGATCAAGCGCATCAGCGTCCTGGGGGGGCCGGAACTCAGCCACAAGACCATTGGCGGCGCCAGCTGGGTGAACATGCCCGGCATCATCTGGATCGATTTGCCCGAGAAGTGGGTCGATCCCGATGCCACCGTCATCAAGGTCGAGATGGAGGGGCGCCTGGACCTCGCCACCACGCCCAAGGGGCCGGCGTCCTAGGCGAAGAACCCGGCCCCCGCCGGGCTGCACCGGGCCTGCCGCGCGGCCCGCGCCCGGGGGCGCCCCGCGCGTTCCGGCCTTGCTGCCTCCCGCCCCGGACTACCGCTGGACCGGCCCGATCGGGAGCACGCTGCGCCCGTACAGTTCGTTCAGCACCAGGGCGACTCCCGTGTACATCGCCGACAGGCCGCAGACGATCCCCTCATAGCCGGCATATGTGATGATCCTCGGGTGGTTCACGAGGTGGTGCCCGATGGCCAGCATGAAGAACAGGACCACGAGGGATGCGAAGACGAACTGCAGCGCCCGGTTCAGCCGCAGCGTCCCGATGAACAGGCATGCGGTGAAGACTCCCCAGATTGCCAGGTAGGCGACAAGGGCCGGTCCGCTGGTTGCGGCGATGCCCGGGATCTGCTTCGGCAGCGCCACAAGCGCCACGAGCGTCAGCCAGAACATGCCATAGGAGAGGAATGCGGTGGTGCCGAAGGTGTTGTTCTTCTTCCATTCCATGATGCCCGCGATGACCTGGGCGGCCCCGCCGTAGAAGATCCCCATGCCCAGGATCATGCTGCCCAGCTCGAAGAATCCGGCGTTGTGGAGGTTCAGCAGGACGGTGGTCATGCCGAACGCCAGCAGGCCCAGGGGAGCCGGGTTGGCGGTGGTGTCTTTGATCTCTCTCGTGGCGATTTCGGCCATATGCTTTTGGGGGTTACGTGCACATTTCGTTTTGGGGTGAGGCTCGCGCAGCCCGCGCCGCGGCCCGGGGATTGACCGGAGACTCTCTGCGAAGCCGGCAAAACCGCGTCAAGGGCCAAGTTGAGGCCGGTCCGGAATGCGGCCGGGCCTCCCGTCAGTCCGCCCGGGCGCCATTGGCGAACAGCCAGTTGCCGCCGGTGCGGCCGAGGATGACCGTGGCCGGGGCCAGGACCCGCAGCCGGGACAGGCAATCCGGGGCGTCGGCACCAGGTAGGCCCGCCCCGGCCCCCTCCACAGGCGCGCGAATTCCTCCTCGGAGACGAACGTGCCCGCGCTGTCGGCGTACCGGGAGCCGTGCATCAGGATCCCATACGATCCGCGGTAGATGCGCACGCGCTGCCGCGTGTAGAAGCCGATGCCGGCGTGATGCTCGTATTTCCCCTCGACCAGGATCTGCTCCCCCGGCCGAAGCTCGTCGCGCAGCACGCCGGCCAGCCGGACGGTGGAGCGGATGGGCTCGAAAAGCAGGAGCCCGTCCTCGATGGCGGTCAGACCGACTCCCATCGCCCCGACCAGGCAGGTCAGCGCAAGCCCCGGCCGGCGGCGGAACGAGGCCCAGGCGGAAACGGCGGTTCCCGCGACGACTAGGGCGACCGCGGTCTCGAGCAGCGGGACCAGGCGGGCGAAGCCCGGCTCGACATAGACCCTCGCGGTGGCGGGAATGCCGCCGGCGGCGGATCCCCTGGGCGGGAACGCGTCGGGAAACAGGTTGTAGAAGCGCATGTGCTCGAGGCGCGGGAAAAGATAGGCGGCGGGCGCGAGGCACGCGACAAAGGCGATCAGCCCGATCCAGGTCGCCGCGAGGGCGCCGGACCGGGCCTCGTCCCGGGGCATGCCCATTTCGTTGTCCCACAGGCTGCCCACCGCAGAGGGCGAGGGCCGGCAGGGCCGGCAGGGCGTAGTATTCGAGCCGCGAGCTGCTCAGGGCGAAAAAGCCGATCACGGCGCCCGCCCAGAGCAGGATGAGGAGGGATCCGCGCTCCGCACGGCCGCCCGAAAGGGTCCGGGGCCAGCACCGGCGCAGGGCCGCGGGCAGGAAGATGCTCCAGGGGCAGAACCAGACCAGGGTCATGGCGAGGTAGGTGGAGGCCGGCAGGGAGGCGTAGTTCACGAGCTCCCGGTGGCCGAGGAACCGCAGGAAGTGCTCGTTCACGAGATAGAACCACAGGAACCCGGGATTCTCGCGGGCAACGAGGACGTGCCAGGGAACCGTGATGAGCAGGAAGAGGGCGCCGCCCCGCACGAGCTCCAGCCGGCGCACAAGCCGCCAGTCCCGCGTGAGCAGCAGGAAGGCGCCGACCGCCAGCGCCGGGAACACGAGTCCCGGAAGGCCCTTCGCGAGGGCCGCGCCACCCATGGCGGCCCCAGAGATCGCGGCCGATGCCATAGACGAACCCGACCCCGGCGACCGCCGCCAGGGCCGTCGGAAGCCGGGCGAAGAATTCCGAGAGGCCCAGGGCCTTGAGGGCAATTGCGTTGAGCCAGTAGAGCAGCGGCGGCTTCTCGACAAAGGGGATGAAGTCGAGGTGGGGCGTCACCCAATTCTTCAACACCAGCATCTCCCGTGAGACCTTCGCGTAGACGCTTTCGTCCAGATCGTACAGGCCCACGCGTCCCAGGCGGAAGAGGTACAGCGCGGCGGCGCCGAGGAGGAGCAGGGCCGGAGCCCAGCGCTTCAGGCTGTCGGGCTCGTCCCGGGATACCTTGGGGGCCATGGGGAGGACGTCTCTCCGCCAGTCTGGGGGGCCGATTCCGGGCTACGCAAGCGCGGAGCTGGCTGGGGCAGGGTGCGGCCGCGGCCGCCATTGCCCCTCACTGCGCTGTCAGGGTCACCGGGTCGTAGCCCTCGCTTGCAATGACGACCGTGTCCCCCGCGCCCAGCTTCTCGACATTCAGCGTTGCGGCGCCCCCGATCATCATGGCCTGGGAGCTGGACTTTTCCGGGTTGGTGATGGTGACCGTCACGCTCAACGGGTGGGGAAAAGGATTGTTGATGTGCAGCGTGATGGTGCGCACCCCGCTGACGAAATCGAATCCGCTCCCGCGCACCCTCTCGAACGAGGTCGTGACCGGCATATGTCGCGCCCGCAGGACCAGGGGCTGGAGCTGGGTGATCTCGCCTTCCGCCTTCTGCAGCCGCGCCTGCAGGTCGATCGACTGGGCCTTTGCGTGGCCGAGCTGCGCAAGCAGTTGGGACGATCCCGCGGTGGCCTGGCCGAGCTTGGTCAGGAGGTCGTCCGATAGGGCCTTGGACCTGTCCAGCTGCGACTGCAGCTCCGCCGACTGGGCCTTGGACCTGTCCAGCTGCGCCTGGACGTCGCCCGACTGGGCCTTGGCCCTGTCCAGCTGCGCCTGCAGTTCCGATTCCTGGGTCCTGGCCAGGTCCAGCTGCGACTGCAGCCGGGCTGAGGCGGCCTTGTCCAGCTCGGTTTGCGCCTGAGCCGTGTCGGGCTTGCCCTGCGTCACCTGTTTCGGGGCGTTGGCTGCCTGTGCGGCTTGGGCGGCCTGTGTGACTTGGGCGTTCTGGCGGTGGATCTTGACACTGAGGACGATGATGACGATCGCGAGGCCGAGGCCGAGCAGGAGGACCGCGAAGGTCGATCCCCGGAGCTTGCGCTTCTCCTGGCATTGGGTTGTTGCGTCTTTCATGGGGAGGGTGGTCTGACCATAGAGCCCGGGCTCCGGTGAACCAGCCCCATTTCTATCGTCGAGGCCCGTGGGTTCAAGAATGGTCAGCAACCGGGTCAGAACAAGACGTTCCCTATGAACTGCTCCAGGTGTCCCGGGATCTTCCGGTTGCGGCGGACGACGACGATCAACTCGCGAACGAACCGATCCGGCCACGGCAGCCGGCGCAGGGTCTGTTTTGTGCCATACAGGGCCAGGGCGCGGGTCGGGACGAAGCTAACGCCCATCCCGAGCGCGACCAGGTTGATGATCAGGTCAAAGCTGTCGAGCTGCAGGCCGGGCTCCACCGTCAGGCCCTGCTCGCTCATCCAGATGCGCAGGCGCTTTCCCGAGTTTGTGCCTTCATCAATGAGAAGCCAGTACTGGCGGGCCGCCCATTCCAGCATCCCCTCCCTGAAGGACGGCTCGAACACGGGCGCCGCGTTCGCGGGGCCTATCAACGTGAAAGTATCGGTGAAGCGGTGGGTCACCCGCAGCGTGCGGGGCATCCTCAGGGGCGGGCAGAGGACGCCCACGTCCAGTTCGTTGCGCTCGATCGCGGACACAATGTCGACGCTCGCCTGGTAGGAGACGCGGTAGCCGACCTGAGGCAGGCGCTTGAGGTTGGCGTGGAAGAACCCCGGCATGTAGGCGAGGCCGATGGACCGAGAGACGCCCACGCGTATCTCCTTCTTGGCGTTTGCGAAGTCCTCGCGGATTCTCTGGAGGGTGTGCCCTACGTCGCCGAGCAGCCGCGCCGACTCCCTCAGGAGCATGGAGCCGGCCGGCGTGAGGTGCACGCTGCGGGTTGTCCGCTCGAAGAGCTCCAGGCCCAGCCTCCGCTCCATCCCCTGCACCTGCCGCGTCACCGCGCTCTGGGTCAGCCCAGCTACCTCGGCGGCCTTCGTGAAGCTGCCGTGCTTGGCGACCAGGTGGAAGAGATGCAGGCCATAGATGTCAAACGGGGCGGTCGTGAGGAAATCATGCACAAAGAGCATTAAACAATAATACTAATGAATTTCACGGAGAATCCAACCTGGGGTATGATGCAGGAATGGCTAACAAAACCGAACGTCTGGCTGAAAACGTCCCCGGCCCATACTACGTCGACGGAAGCTGCATTGACTGCGACCTCTGCCGCGGCACGGCCCCCGATTTCTTCAAGAGGCACGAGGAAAACGGGTATTCGATAATCTATCGCCAACCAACGACTCCGGAAGAGCTAGCGTTGGTCGAGGAGGCCCGGCAGGGCTGCCCGACGGAGTGCATCGGCAGCGACGGGTGACGCGGCGCCCCCGGCGGCTGGGATGCGCGGGTCAGCGAGACAGCGCCGTCCCGGCCGATGGCTGCCGGCCGTGAACCCCTGAGGAAAGCGATGCGATTGCGGCCGGCGCCGGCATGAAGCGTCCGTCGCGTGCCACGCCGCCCTCGTCCTGTCCGAGGGCGCGCTCGAGGGCCCCCTCGTCCAGGCGATAGACGAAATAGACCGGCCCAATCCTTTCGGCTGGCGCCAGCCTGCGGCAGCTGGCCGCCAGGCGCGCCACGGCGAGCTGCGCGAGGGTGTGCGGCAGGGGCCCGTGCCACGCTGGCGCCCCGTCGACGTTCCACTCATGCCTGAGCTTCTCGGACCACTGCCCGTAGAATTCCGCCGGGCCGCCGACGAGCCGCGTCGCGCCGAACACGAAATAGCCCGCGCGGACGCCCCCGTTCTCGAAGGCCCATTCCATGTTCGTCGCCGGCAGCCCGTAATGCTCGTGGCCCGGCGGGCCGAGGAGGCAGACGAACAGGGGCGAATCGCGGTCGGTCTTCCGCAGGTCCCTCTCCCAGGCGATGAGTTCGGGAAGGTCGCCGCCCCATTCCAGGGAGGAATCGACCATGATCCGGAAGCCGGACATCGGGCCGCCGGCGATGGCGTTGAACCAGGCGAGCGGCTGCCGGCGCGCGGAGAAACCCTCGGCCGCCGCAAGGAGCGCGACCGAGCCGGCGAATGCGCGCGATGCCCAGCCCATCCGGGCTGCGCGGGCGAGCGCCACCCCCCCCGCCACCGCGGTCACCAGGAAAAGGGGCAGGATGTGCCGGACGCCGATGTTGAGCGGCGTCAGCATGGCGACGGCCGCGTAGCCAAGGGCCCCGGCAAAGACGGGGGAGATTTCGAGAGACAGCCGCTCCGCCTCCGGCCGCGCAGGCAGGCGCACGAACAGCCAGGCGCCGAGCGCCAGGAGCATCGCAACCGTGCTCTTGGTCAGGAACGCGACGGGGAAGTAGTCCCAGAACCCGCCGGTCCGGAATTCGCCGAAGAGGTAGGCGGGCCGCGGCTTCATGATGTCCGCAAACACAAGCACCTCGCGCAGGTAGGGCTCGGGCAGAGCATGCCAGCGGCTAAGAAAGCCGACGGCGAGCCCCGCGGCGGTGGGGGGATCCGATGCAAGGTACGCGAACCCTCCCGGGCGGAACTCCCAGCCGAAGAAGGCCCAGATGGAGACCCAGGCGACCGCGCACGCGCCGGCATGCCACCCGACGAGCGGGGCGATCCGGCACCTGCCGCGCTGGCGCCAAAGGTGCCAGCCGAGGAGCAGCCCGGCCCCGGCCATCCACGCGACGGCCGAGAACTTCGACAGGAGCATCATCGCGGCGCAGAGGCCGGTGGCGGCGGCCGGGCGCGCCGAGGGGCGCCGCAGGAGCCACGCATAGCATACCAGGGCGGCGATGTACCAGAACGCCGCGCCCGTGTCGGTCGTCACCAGGACGCCGTTCGCCAGGATCACGGGGCTGGTCGCGTAGAGGAGCGCCGCCAGGGCCCCCGCCCGGGGCCCGGCCAGCCAGGCCGCCCAGCCCCAGACGAGGATCCCGGTCAGCAGGCAGAGCACGAGCGTCATTCGCCTCGCCGGCGCCAGGATTCCCAGCGGATCGGCGCGGCCTGAGAAGAGAAGCGCCTCCCCTACCAGCAGGGGATTCCACCCCAACTCGCGCTGCAGCTCCGGATCGGGGGGGCTCAGCCCCTTGTGGAAGAGCGGCCATGCCGCCCATTTCTGCGCGAAGAAAAGGTTGCCCGTGGATTGCCGGTAGTCGCCGTTCCCCCAGCCGCTCAACCCTGCGCTTAGGTGGCCCGGCTCGTCCCTCGTCACGGAAAGCGTGCCCGCCAGGCGCGCGCCCGCCGCCGCCATCCACGTTAGGAGGAGTATGGCGATGGCGGCGCTCAGCAGCCACTCGGACCTTGCGGCGGGCGGGGAAGGGGGGGTCGCGGCCGGCGTCTCCAGCTTGGCCTGCTCCATGGAAGGGGGACCCGCTCAGCCCTCGAGGAGGAATTTGGCGAAGCGCCCGCGCAGGTTCCGGCTCAGTGGAATCCGCGCGCCGTTTCGCAGTAGAATCGTGTAGTCGCCCTGCGGCGAGGGCTGCAGCTCCTTCACCTGGTCGGTGCGCACGACCGCCGAGCGGTTGACGCGGCTGAACTCCTGGGGCCCCAGCCGGGCCTCGATCGACGACAATGTCTCGCGGGGCATCAGCCTCTCGCCCGAGGTCGTGTGGATGACCACGTAGTTGTCCGCGGCCTCGACCCAGACGACCTCGTCGAGCTTGAGGAAGACGTAGCGTCCGTTGGCCTTCACCGCGAGGCGCTCCGGCCTGGGCGCGGGGGCCGCGCCGGCGCTGGCAAGCAGGCCCTCGATCCGGGCTCCGATCTCGCCGGCGCGCCGCGAGTTCACGTATTCAGCGGCACGCTCGAGCGCGGTCTCGAGCCGGTCCCGATCGAACGGCTTGAGCACGTAGTCGACGGCGCGGACGCCGAAGGCGTCCACGGCGAACTTCTCGTGCGCCGTCACGAACACGATGGCCGGCCGCTCCTCCGGGGCGAGCGCGGCGACCACCTGCAGGCCGTCGCATCCGGGCATCTGCATGTCGAGGAAGGCGATGTCGGGCTTGTCCCGGCGGATCGCCTCCACGGCCTCCGTCCCGGTGGCGTATTCCCCGACGATCTCCAGGGACACGTCCGTCGGCAGGAGCGCGAGCAGGCGCGCGCGGGCCAGGGGTTCGTCGTCGGCGATCAGGATGCGCAGCTTCGTCACGGCGTCGGGGGGCTGAACGGGATCACCATGCGCACACACAGGCCTCCATCCGGCCGGTTGACCAGTTCGAAATGCTGCCGCGCCCCGTAGAGCTCGGCCAGGCGGGCGCGGGTGTTGGCGAGGCCGATGCCCTCGCGGGTCAGGCCCCCGGCGGGAATCCCGCCCCCGTTGTCGCTCACCGTGAGGACGACCTGGCCGGCCTCCAGCGTGCCCCGCAGCTCGATCCTCCCGGTGAGGGACCGGGGCTCGATGCCGTGGCGGACGGCGTTCTCCACGATGGGCTGCAGGATCAGGCTCGGCACCTTGGCGTCGATCACGTCGTCGTCGATCTCGATTGCCACCTCGAGGCGGTCGCGGAAGCGGATCCTCTCGATGTCGAGGTACCGCTCGATGAACGCGATCTCCTCGCGCAGCGTCGTCTGCGCCGCGCCGGTGTGGGACATCGTGATCCGGAGCAGCTCGCTCAGGCGCACGAGCATCCGGTCGGCGGCTTCGACGTCGGTGTGCATCAGCGAGGCGATTCCATTCAGGGTGTTGAAGAGGAAGTGGGGCTTGAGCTGATGGAGCAGTGCCTGCAGGCGGGCCTCGGTCAAATGCTTTTCCAGCTCCAGGGTCTGCACCGTCCTCTCGTGGTACTTTCGGTAGTAGGCGAGCGCGTGGCTCGCGGAGACGATGACCCCGTAGATCAGCAGGTTGAAGGGAAACGTCCGCACCAGGAGCGGGTCAAAGATCTCCTGGAAGCTGGCGGATTCCCCGGCGATCCAGCTGTCGACCTGCCCCACGAGGGCGCGCAGCGCCACGTAGGAGAGCGAGAACACGAGGGCCGCCGCCAGGTGGATGCCGGCGGCGAGCCAGCGGGAGCCGAGCTCGGGAGGGTAGCGGCGGGTCAGCCAGACGACCGGCAGGGACAATACGCCGTAGACGTACCAGTCCTCCAGCGGGGCGCTGATCGCCTCGCCCCAGGTGATGGGGCGGCCGAGCAGGCTGGTCGAAAGGTAGAGCTGGCTTGCGAACGCGAGGCCAACCAGGGACCACAGCGCCAGAATACCGAGCCCGCGAAGGAGGGTAGGGGCCATGGTCTTGGCGCTCATCAAGGGAATGAAATTTACATCCTTGGGCGCGAAGTTCAATAGCAGTCCATGCCCGATCCCGCCGCGAATCCCGAGCGGGCTTAAATGACGCCGTCGCCAATGCCAGCCCCCGGACGCCCCGACAGGGAGGCGGCGCTGCCCCGGGGCGCGATCTCGCCGCTTGTGCCCGTCCTTGTGCCCCTGGCGGTGGCCGCGATCGTGATCGGCTTCTTTTTCTCCAGGTTCTTTCCCTTTGCGGCGCAGACGGGAAACCCCCCGGCCGCGAGGTTCACCGACGTGACCAGCGACGCGGGCCTGGCCTTCGTGCACGACAGCGGCGCCAGGGAGGACGAGGAGACGCCCACGACGCTTCCGGGCGCCGTCGCATTCCTGGACTATGACAACGACGGGCGCCCGGACCTTTTCTTTGTGAGCGGGACCACGTGGCCCTGGCTCCCCTCGGCGATGGGAGGCCCACCGACCTGCGCGCTGTACCACAACGACGGCGGCGGCCATTTCAGCGATGTGACCCGGGAGGCCGGCCTCGACGTCACCATGCTGGGCATGGGCGTGGCCGTGGGCGACTACGACGGCGACGGCCTGCCGGACATCTTTGTCACCGGCATCGGCGGCAACCGGCTGTTTCACAACCAGGGCAACGGCAGGTTCGTCGACATGACCGATGCGGCGGGGGTGCGCGGGGACGACCACGTGTGGAGCACCGGCGCCGTCTGGATAGACATCTTCGGGGACGGCAGGCTCGACCTTGTGGTGTGCAACTACGCGCGATGGTCGCGCCAGGCGGAGCTGGAGGACGCATTTGCGGCCGAGCGCGCGGGCCCGTCGTACATGGCGCCGGCCGGCTTCGTGAGCGTCTTCCCCTCCGTGTACCGCAACCTCGGCAACGGAAAGTTCAAGGAGATCTCGGCGGGGACCGGCCTCAACCTGATCGACCGGCAGACCGGGTTTCCGCGGGCGCTCCCCCTTGCCGTCGCGGCGGTCGACGCGAACGGCGACGGCAAGCTGGACCTGCTTTTCGCCTACCAGACCGGGGACGACGTCCTGTTCCTCAACCAGGGCGACGGCACGTTCCGGCAATGGAACCCGCCGGCGCGCGAGCGGCGCGAGGGGGCGTCGGCCGGGCTGGTCGGGGCGGGCGCGCTGTCCTTCGCGCGGCCGGGCCAGGCGGCCGGAAGGTTCGATCTGCTGCGGGCGGCGGGGCTCGCGATGGTTCCGGCGCCCGACGAGGCCGATTCCTACTGCCGCCTGCGCAACAAGCTCGGGGTCGCGTTCCTCGACTACGATCTCGACGGCCGGATCGACATTGTCTCCGGCGACGGCCTGGCGGAGCCGGGCCTCGTGCACTTTGAGCACGGCCGCAGCTTCGCGGCGGCGCCCTCCGTGCTGTGGAACAGCGGCCGCGGCTGGCTGCGGGCCCCGGTGCCCGCGGGGCCGGGCTCCTTAAGCCGGCCTGCCCTCGCGCGAGGCGTGGCGGTCGCCGACGTCGAGGGAAACGGGAGCCTCGACGTCGTCATCGCGCAGAACGGGGGCCGGCCCCGGCTGTTCCGCAACGACCAGCGGCTTCACCACGCGTGGCTGAGGATCGACCTCGTCGGCACGCACTGCCAGCGCGACGCCGGGGGCGCGCGGGTCGAGGTGCACACGCCCCGCGGCGTGCTCGTCCAGACGATGGAGCCGGCCATGGGCTTCATGGCCCAGTCGGAGAAGACGCTCACCTTCGGCCTCGGCGATGACGACCGGGTGCGCACGGTCGTGGTACGCTGGCCGGGCGGCGTGCGCCAGGAGGTCCGCCCGGCGGGAGTCAACCGGAGGCTGGTCATTACCGAACCTAATTAGGACAGCTCCAATTCTACTGGCTGGTTGGAAACCGCCCCCAGGCGCCGGCGGTTTGCCCCGCATTTGCGGCCCTTGGCCACAAACGCCTTCCCACGAGCGCGCCGGATTGGCCATCTCGCGGACGCCAGAGCCGCCCGGTTGCCCCCTTCCCTCAACCCGATCCCAATAAATGTCTCGGATACCTGCCACCTTGAAATCCTCCCTCCGCCTGATCGCCCTGTCCGGCCTTCTCATGGCGTCTCAGGAGCGCCTGTGCGCCGGAAACGCGGTCCTCGACTGGAATGAGGAGGCGGTCGATGCCACGCGGCTCGCCCGGAACCCGCCCCCGCTTGCCTCGCTAATGTACGCCACCTACCACGTCGCGATCTTCGACGCCGTGAACGGCATCACGCGCACGCATCACGGCTGGCTTGTCAACGATCCGGCGCCGGCCGGCGCCGACATGGATGCCGCCATAGCCAGCGCGGCGTACACCGTCCTCAACGCGCTCTGGATTTCAACCAACCCCCGCACCGTGCAGATCGCCTATGACACGGCCCTCGCGGAAATCCCCGACGGGCAGGCCAAGAGCGACGGTGTCGCCTGGGGCAGGAAGGTCGCCGAGGCCGTGTTGGCCAAGAGAGCGGACTGCGGCTACAACAAGCCCATTCCCGGGACGTACTCGAGCACCGAGCCAGGAAAATGGCGGGAAACGCCGCCCGGCTTTCGGCCCCCCCTCCTGCCGTTTTGGGGCAAGGTCACTCCCTTCGTCATGACATCCCCGTCGCAATTCCGCGCACCGCCCCCCGAGGCGCTGGGATCGAAGGAATACGCGGAGGAGCTCGCCTTCGTCGCCAAGCACGGCGCGCGCGACGATGCCGAACGCTCCGAGTACGAGACCCTGTGCACGCCGTTCTGGTCGGACGACCTCGGCACGGCCACCCCGCCGGGCCACTGGAACGTCGTGGCGCAGGACATCGCCCGCCGCAGGAACCTCTCCGTCCCGGAATGCGCCCGGCTCTTCGCGCTGCTCAACCTGGCCGAGGCGGACGCCGCGATCTCAACCTGGGAGACCAAGTTCTATTACAATCTCTGGCGCCCGGAGACCGCCCTGCGCGAACTCGATCTGAAGCTCAACCCGTACGTCGTCAGCAGGCCCGATTTCATCCCCAACATGGTGTCGCCGCCGTTTCCGTCCTACACCTCGGGGCACAGCTCGTTTTCCGCCGCGGCAGCCCGGATGATCGCGCTGGTCACCGGCACCGACGACATCGAATTCAGCGTGACGTCGGACGGCCTGCCGGGCGTCGTGCACACGTTCAAGAAGCTGTCGGACGCCCAGCGCGAGATCGGAATGAGCCGGGTCTGGGCCGGAATCCACACCATGTCGGAAAACCTCGAGGGCCAGAAGGCTGGCATGAAGATCGCCGATTATGTCTTCGCAAACGCTTTGCTCCCGGTATCCAAGTGATTCCGTTGGCCCCGACTTAGAATGCTCAAGAGGATCCTGACCTGCGCAGTGTTTGGCGCCGCGGCGCTGCTGGCCGGGGCCGAGCCGGCCTATGTGGCGACTCCGCTGCGGCCCCGCCTGCCCGGCTCCGTGGGATCCAAGCCCTTCCAGGTCCTTTCGCCCGAGGAGACGGGCGTCAACGTGAGCAACATCTACAGCGACCCCCGGATGTGGGGCGACCGCTTCCGCGAGCTGACGCTGGGCGCCGTGGAGACGGGGGTTGCCGTCGCCGATTTCGGCCGCAGCGGAATGCTGGACATATTCGTCGTCTCGCGCAACGGCCCGTGCGCGCTCTACCGGCAGACATCCCCGTTCAAGTTCGTGAACGTCGCGGCGGCGGCGGGCGTCGACTGCACGCAGAACGGCCCGGGCAGCGTCACGAGCGCGACCGTCGTCGACATCAACCAGGACGGATGGCCGGACCTCTACGTCTGCCGCTTCGACGCCCCGAACCTCCTCTTCGTCAACAACGCCGACGGCACCTTCACGGAGCGCGCGCACGAGTACGGCCTGGACGTCAAGGACGCGAGCGTCGAGGCGACGTTCGCCGACTACGACGGCGACGGCTACCTCGACTGCTTCATCCTCACCAACGTCCTGGACTTCTCCAAGAGCCCGCTCGGGCGCCGCAACTACCTCTTCCGCAACAACGGCAACGGGACTTTCACCGACGTGTCGAAGAAGGCGGGCATCTGGGGCCTGACGCAGGGGCACACCGCGCTTTGGTTTGATGCCAACCAGGACGGCTGGCCCGACCTGTACATCGCCAATGACTTCGAGACCCCCGACCGCTTCTACCTGAACAACGGCGACGGCACGTTCACGGACGTCGTCGACGAGCGCCTGCCGCACGTCACCTATTTCTCGATGGGGGGGGACTCCGGAGACCTGAACAACGACGGCCTGATCGACTTCATGGTGACGGACATGCGCGACCGCACGCACGCGCAGTTCATGACCGGCCTTGAGGAGCAGGGCCGCGGCCTGTGGGAGATGGAGCGCGTGCCGGAGCTCATCCCACAGTACATGTGGAACGCCGTCTACCTCAACACCGGCACCGACCGGTACCAGGAGGTCGCCCACCTGATCGGCGTGGACACCACGGGCTGGACCTGGGCGGCCCGGATGGCCGATCTCGACTGCTCCGGCCGCGAGGATCTCTTCTTCACGGCGGGGATGATCCGCAACTTCACGAATCCCGACCTGGTCGACAAGCAGAACGTCGCCCCGAACCTGAACGCGCGGGCGATGGTGTGGAAGAACTCCCAGGTCCGCAGGGAACACACGAGAGCCTTCCGCAACCTGGGCAACCTCAAGTTCGAGGACGTGAGCGCCGAATGGGGCCTCGACCAGTACGGAGTCTCCTTCGGCTGCGCCATCGTCGACCTGGACGGGGACGGCGACCTCGACATCGTCTACAACACCTACGACGGCCCGCCGACGGTCATCCGCAACAACACGACCTCGGGCCACCGGGTCATGATCAAGCTGGCCGGCCGGGCGCCCAACCGCGACGCCATCGGCGCCGAGCTGCGGATCGAGACCGCCTCCGGGATCCAGGTGCGACAGATCTACACCGAGCGCGGCGTGGTGGCGAGCGAGCCTTCCACCGTCCATTTCGGGTTGGGGGATGACACGGCCATCTCCAAGCTCACGATCCACTGGCCGAACGGCCAGGTGCAGGCGCTCGAGGACCTGCCGGCCGACAGGCTGCTGACCATCCAGCAGCCGCCCTTGGCGCCGGGCCAGGTTGCCAGGCGGCCCCCGGCCCGCTTCCACCAGCCGCCCAGCCCGTCGGCCCTGTTCACCGAGAACGCCCACGCCCGCGGGCTCGACTACACGGACAGCGCCCAGCCGGCGGACGAGTTCAGCCGCCAGCGCCTGCTGCCGCGGCGCCTGGGCCAGACCGGCCCCGCCATCGCGGTCGCCGACGTCAACGGCGACGGCCTGCCCGACGTGTTCGTGAGCGGCACGGGCGGCCAGTCCGGCATGCTGTACCTGGGCCAGCCCGACGGCACCTTCAAGCCGGCGCCGGACCAGCCGTGGGCCGGCGCCAGGGACTCCGACGACGTCGGGGCCGTCTTCTTCGAGGCGAGCGGCCGCGGCTTTCCCGACCTCTTCATCGCCGCGGGCGGCGTCCGGCACGACCGCGGCGACCCGGCGCTGAACAACCGCCTCTATCTCAACGACGGACACGGGCGTTTCACGCTAGCACCCGCGGGGACGCTGCCCTCGGACGGCGAGTCGAGCTGCATTGCCGCAGCCGCGGACTTTGAAGGAAGCGGCCGGCCCGGCCTCTTCGTCGGCGGCCGGCTCGTCCCCGGCCACTGGCCGGCGACTCCCAGGAGCTTCCTGTACCGCAACGTCGGCGGAAAGTTTGTCGATGTCACCGACGAGCTGGCGCCCGGCCTGCGCAACATCGGGATGGTGACCGCGGCGGTCTGGGCCGACATCGATGGCGACGGCCGGCCCGACCTCGTCCTCGCGACCGAGTGGGGCCCGATCGTGTACTTCCATAACAACGGCCACGGATTCGACGACTGGACGGAAAAGGCGGGCCTGGCGCAGCGCACGGGCTGGTGGAGCGCCCTGGCGGTGGCCGACCTGGACGGCAGCGGACGTCTCGACCTGGTCGTGGGCAACGTCGGGCTGAACACGAAGTACCACGCCAGCGCGGCCGAGCCCACCGTGCTCTTTGCGGGCGACCTCGACGGAAGCGGCGGCGAGCATCTGGTCGAGGCCCAGTACGAGGACGGGAAGCTCTACCCGGTGCGCGGCCGCAGCAAGCTGGCCTATTCCTTCCCATGGATCCGGAGGAAGTTTCCGACCTTCGATGCCTATTCGCACGCCACGATCGCGGACATCTTCCCCGCCGAGCACCTTGCCAAGGCGCGGCGCCTCGCCGCCACGGAGCTGGCCAGCGGGGTCTATCTCCAGAGGCCGGACGGGACTTTCGAATTCAAGGCGCTGCCCACGCTGGCCCAGATCTCGCCGATCAACGGGATCATCGTGCGCGACCTGGACGGCGACGGCATCCCCGACGTCTACTGCGTCGGCAACAACTACGGGCCCGAGCCGTCCACCGGGCGCTTTGACGGGGGCGTCAGCATCCTCCTGAAGGGCGACGGGCACGGCGGCCTGACGCCGGTGCCGACGTGGAAGAGCGGGCTCCTCGCGGCGGGCGACACCCGCTCGGCGGTCGCCGTGTCCCTCCCGGGACAGAAGGGCGTCCCCTCGATCGCGGTCGCGCAGTGCAACGGCCCCATCCTTCTCTTCACACCGAACACCACCACGAACCCGAACCCACAGCCGATCGCCCGGCGCTGACCGGCGCCCCCCCGCAGCAAACACGCAGTTTTTACATCCACGCTATCACCATGCAAACATCACGGGCCACCGCCCTCTTCCTCCTGCTCACCGTAGCCTCCTCTCTGGCCCGCGCCCAGTACGTTCCGCCATCGCCGGCCGCGCCCGTGCCGGGAGTGATCGACGACTACCTCAAGGGCGAGCCCGCGTTCAAGGGCTGGGACTTCGTCGTCAACGAGCGGCTGCGCTACGAGGACAAGTCCGACGCAGGGACGACCCACGCGGGCTCGAACTTCGATTTCTTCTCCGCGCCGCCGAGCGACAACAGCAACCAGTACTGGCTCAGCCGCCTCATGCCCCGCGTCGGCTACACGGGCGACCTGTTCGCCTTCGTCGTCGAGGGGAGGTCGAGTTACTCCGTCGGCGACGACCGCTACACCGCGGCGGCGGCCGGCAGGAACCTCGCCGAGAACGACGGCCCGCTCCAGCTCCAGATGGCCTATGTGCTCATCGGAAACCCGAAGGAGTTCCCCGTCACGGCAAAGGTGGGCCGGCAGGAGCTGACCTACGGCGACCAGCGGCTCTTGGGCAACGCCTTCTGGCTCAACATTCCGCACACGTTCGACGCGGTGAAGGTGAGGTACCAGGGCTCGTCCTTCGGCGTCGACCTGTTCGCCGCCAGGCTGGTGTATGTCGAAGCGGATCATTTCGAGGAGGCAAACCCGCAGGACATGCTGTCGGGCGCGTATTTCGACTTTCCCGGATTCTCGAAGGACAACGTGACGGAGCTCTATCTGTTCGCCCGCAACGTCGCCCGGGGCATTGTGACCGACAACTGGTCGCTCGTTCCCGCCCCCTTCCGTTTCACCGCGCCGCAGGACATCTACACGCTCGGGTACCACATGAAGTCCAAACCCGGCGCGCTGGGCCCGTGGGACTACGGGATCGAGGCGATGTGGCAGTTCGGGGACCGGACGGCCGTCTTTCCGGCAACGACCGTCGCCGCGGCCAAGGGGGCACCCCGGCTGGACCAGAGCGCCTGGGCGTTTGTCGCCCAGGGGGGCTACACCTGGAAGGGCGAGCCCTGGACGCCCCGCCTCGCCCTGATCGTGAGCTGCGCGTCGGGCGACCAGAACTCCAAGGACCGGGACAGCCAGACATTCCAGAACCTGCTGCCCTCGAACCACGGGCTCTACGGCATGATGGATCTCTCAAGCCTGCAGAACATCGAGGACGTGCGCCTGTCGCTCACGGCGAAGCCGAGCGCCGCCACCAGCCTGGCGCTCGACGTCCACCAGCAGCACCTGGAGACGACCAACGACTATTGGTACAACGTTGCGGGTGTGCCAAGGAACACAACCGGGGCGGCTCCCGGGAGCGGCAAGGGATTCGGGATCAACCCGAACTACGGCTCGGACCTGGGCCAGGAGGCCGACGCCATCGGGGGATGGACCGTGCACCGCGGGCTGCTGCTTGAGCTCGGCCTCGGCCATTTCTTCCGGGGCGAGTACGTGAAGGAGTCGCTGCGCGTCGTGGGGTCGAGGGATGCAAACTACGGCTACCTTCAGGCGACCCTCAACCTCTGACGGGCCGGGAAAATGAAACGCCCCGGGGCGCGTGCGCGCCCGGGGCGTCGAGTTCCGTCAGGCTGGGCAAAGATTCAGGGGAGAACGTAGCGCAGGTCCAGCCAGACCATGTTTGCGTTGGCGTTGCTCGGGGCGCCCGCCGCCACAAACCAGGGCTGGCGCTCAATATGGGAGACCTGGGCGATCAGCTGGAGGGCCCCGTAGGCCGGGTTCTTCCAAAACGTGTAGGTGTTGGCCAGGGTGAACTCGTCGATCGACTTGTTGTTCGAGTTGGCCGAACCCGGGTACCCGTAGCCGACGTACGATCCATTGGCCAGCTGGTTGTAGCGCTTCCCGAAATTGGCCGTGCTCCAGTACGCGGAAACGGTGTCCGCGGGCACGGCCGCATACTCGAATCCGAGGATCGCCGAGGTCGCCTTGACGAGCCCGATCCCATAGGCGCCCGTGGAGTCCGGCGCCTTCACGATGAAGTCCGGGCCCGATCCGAAGAGGTAGCGGCCGCCGCCATAGCTGTAGAATCCGGTGCCGATGAACGAGAGGCCCTTGACGAGTTCGAGGTTTACGGCTCCCTGCACGCCGGTGCCTTCGGCCGTGGCAGAGGTATTGAGGCTCGAGGTGTAGGTGTTGATCTTGTACGAGCTAACGAGGCCGGACAATTCGAAATGCCATGGCAGGTCGTTAACGGCCTTGGTATCGTAGGCCAGCTTTCCGATGACGTCGGGGAACATGTTCGGCTGGGTCGTCGCCGTGCCCTGGTCCACCTGGGTTGCGGTGAAGGCCGATGGGAGGACGACCGCGCTTCCGACGTACTGGTCGGGATTCTCAAGGGAAAGGGCCATGGTGAACTCATCCGTCGCATGGAAGGTCGCGCGCAGCTGCGTCTGCCGGGCCCAGGTCAGGCCCAACTGGTAGTTCGTGTCCATGTCGTTCGAGTAGAATATGTCCGAGGGCATTGGGGATATCCCCCGGCGATTGGGGGTCAGCAAGCTCCAGTCCTGCCCGGCAAGGAATTCCCACGGCCCCTTCTTGAGGTCGACGAAGTAGACGCGCATGCGCAGCGTGTCCGAATTGCTCGTCACGCCCAGGTTGGTGGGGGCGTTGCCGAGGAAGTCCGTCTCCACGTAGCCCAGGACTTTCGTGTCGCTGACGGTCGAATCGACCCTGAGGCCGAGACGGGAATTTTGCGCGCTGAACTTTGTCTCGGACAGCTGGCCGGTCGACCCGTTTGTATACGGGATGCTGTTGAACGTTGTGCCGATCGCGCTCCCGGTCGACTCGTTCCTGTAGACCCCGGTGAAATCCATGAACCCGAAAGGCGTGAAATCCGCGATCCCGATCTTGAATGAGAGCGGCGAGGTGGCTCCCGGGCCCGAGGCGACAGGGACGCCTGCCGCGGCCGCGCCTCCGTAGGCCGGGCCGCCGCCCGGCGAGACCGCGGGCAGCATGGCCGGCGCTGCGGCCTGAGCGGCGGCGGCCGGTACGGCGGCCTGCTGCGCGGCGAGTTCCTTCTGGAGGCTCGACACGTCGTCGGGCGTCAGGACGCCCTTCCTCACGAGAAGATCGAGCAGCGCCTTGTTGCTGTCCTGCTGTGCGAACGCCGAGCCGGCTGTTAGTATGGCGCCGGCGAGCAGCGCGAGGCAAATCCGGGTCTTATTGTGAAACATGGTGTGGGTCGATGGGTGTTTGTGTGCGCCGGGTTTGTAGCCGGAGACTGTTACAGTCGCGTGGCCGTTTCGTGACAAAGCGGCAAACCTCGGGCCGCCTTCCTGGCGATTTCCCGTGCGGCGCAGCGTCTTTGGGGCTCGCGCACGTGGCCCCGGGCCACGCTGGCAGACGCCTCCCGGCGGGTTGCGCCCGCAACGATGAGGCGCGGCCTGGTCCTCGCTCCAGCTTTGATGAAGGGAATTTAATGGTTTATTAGCTGTTCCTTAATGAAACTTTGCTAAGGTGTCCCCATGCGCATCCTGGTCGTCGAAGATGAGCGCAAGGTGGCCGAACTGGTCGCGCGCGGCCTGAGGGCCGCGCGGTACGCCGTCGACGTCGCATCGGAGGGGGAAGCCGGCTGGGCGATGGTGAACACCTACCCCTACGACCTCATCATCCTCGACCTGTCGCTTCCGGGCATCGGAGGCCTCGAGCTTCTCCGGCGGATCCGCCGAAGGGACGAGCGGGTTCCGGTGCTGATCCTGACCGCGAAGGACGCCACCGCCAGCAAGGTCGAGAATTTCGAGGCCGGGGCGGACGATTACCTCACGAAGCCCTTCGCGTTTGCCGAGCTGCAGGTGAGGGTGAAGGCCCTCCTGCGCCGCGGCCCGGTGAGCCAGGGAGGCACGGTGCGGGTTGCGGACCTTGAGATCGACCGCCTCACCCAGCAGGTGCGCCGCGGCGGCCGCCGCATCGAGCTGACGCCGAAGGAGTACGGTCTTCTCGAGTACCTGGCGAGCCAGCCGGGCAGGGTGCTGTCGCGCACGATGATCGTCGAGCACGTCTGGGACGAGAGCTTTGAGGGGCTGACGAACATCGTGGACGTGTATGTCCGGCACCTGCGCGAGAAGGTGGACGCCCCCCATCCGGTCAAGCTGATCCACACGGTGCGCGGCGTCGGCTATTCCCTGTCGGAGGACCCCGCACTGTGACCGTAAGGTCGATCCGCTTCCGCCTGACCGCGTGGTACGCCGGGCTGCTTTCCGTGGTCATCATCGCGCTGGGTGCGCTGCTCTTCTTCCATATCAAGAGCTACCTCGAGGACACGCTGCTGGAGACCCAGGCGCGCCGCGCCCGGCAGATCTCCGACACGCTTGTGACGAACGCCGGCAAGACGGGCGAGGCCTATGTCGCCAGGGAGGTCGCCGCGCTCTATGACCCGGAGAAGAGCGACCGGTTTATCCGCATCACGAGCCGCGACGGCAGGCTCGTCTACCGTTCCGGCGTCCCGGTCAGCCAGGCCTTCGATCCGGCGGCGGTGCCCGCTGCGCCGCCCTCGCAGCTGGAGGAGTTCACGCGCAAGCAGCCGATAGCCGCCGGACCGGCGCTTCTGATCGCAGCGGTCCGCGCCGGAGCCGGCGGCACCTCCTACCTGGTCGAGGTCGGGACCTCCGCCGCGCCGGTCGAGACCATGTTCCACCACCTGCTGCTGCTGCTTGGACTTGGCCTGCCCATTGTCGCGGCCCTGGCGGCGTCGGGCGGGTATATCCTCATCCGCCGGACCCTTCGGCCGGTGGACGAGATTGCCGGCAAGGCGGAGCAGATCACGCAGCACAACCTGGGAGAACGACTCCCGGTCCCGGCCACGGGAGACGAGTTGGAGAGCCTGTCGGTCGCGCTCAACCGCATGATCACGCGCCTGGACGACGCCTTCCTGAACTCGAAGCGGTTCGTGGCCGACGCCTCCCACGAGTTGCGGACGCCCCTGACCATCCTCCGGGGGGAGCTGGAAAGCATGGTCCAGGAGGACGGCGTCCCCGGCCCGCAGCGCGAGCGCATCGGCGGCCTCCTGGAGGAGGTCGAGAGGCTCTCCATGATCGTCGAGCGGCTCTTTGCGCTTTCGCGCCTCGATGCGGGAGAGGCGCAGTCCGAATGGGTCCGATTCGACCTGGCCGAACTCGTTGCCACCACCGCGGGCCAGATGACACTCCTTGCGGAGGACCGCCGGATAGCCGTCACCTGCGACGCCGGCTCGCCCGTCATGGTGCAGGGCGACCGCTCCCGGCTGAAGCAGGTCGTCGTCAACCTCCTCGACAACGCCATCAAGTACACACCGGAGGGCGGCGCGGTGAGGCTGCGCGTCTTTGCGGCCCAAGGCCTGGCGGTGCTCGAGGTGATAGACACCGGGGTGGGTATTCCCCCGGAGGACCTCCCCCGGATCTTCCACCGCTTCTTCCGGGTGGACCGGACCCGGTCCCAGCATCCTGAGGGCGCCGGCCTCGGGCTCGCCATCGTCGAGTCCATCTGCAACGCGAACCGCGGCGAGGTCGAGGTGGAAAGCGTCCCGAACAAGGGGAGCTGCTTTCGCGTCAAGCTGCCGCTGGCGGCCTGATCGGAGCCCGCCGGGCGGATTGCGGAGCCCGGCTCAGCGCAGCGACCCGGTCTGGTAGTCGAGAATCGCCCGCTGGATCAGCGTGTCGAAGCGCGCGTTGGCCGCGGCGATCCCGGCCGAGGTCGCGCTCAGCTGCGCGTCGGTCAGCTCCACGAGCGATGAGCTCCCCGCCTTGTACCTCGCCCGGGCGAGATCGTAAGCCTGCGTCGCGTGCTTGACTAGCTGCTCCGTCGTCTGCAGCCGCTGCACCGCGTCCTTGAGGCCGACCCAGGCGATCCTGACGTCCCGGGCGGCGTTGTCCTCGGCGTCGCGGAGGGACTCGCCGGCCGCGCGCGCCCGGATCTGCGCCTCGCGCTCGCGGGCCAGGTAGGAGCCGCCCGCAAATATCGGCAGGCTGAGCTCGATTCCCCCGGCCGCGTAGTTGCTCTGGAGCCGGTAATCGTGCGAGGGGGAGTTCCCCGCCACGCCCACGGCCGCCAGGGTGGGGTAGTTGGCGTCCTTCTCGGCGTCCGCCTCGCTCCGTGCGGCCTCCTGCTGGTAGTGAAGGCGAAGCAGGTCCGGCCGCTGGCGGAATGTGAGCTCGAGCAGAGGCTCGAAGTCGGGAACCGGCTCGTTGGCCGTGCCGGGGGCGCGGTCGGTGAGCACGAAGCTCCTGGGCTCGCGGTAGCCGAGCGCCGTCGACAGGGATGCCATGGCCGACTCGGCGTCGCCCTCGGCATTCTGAAGCAGCAGCTGCGCCTCCTCGTGGGAGACCTGGGCAAAGCTGACGTCGAGATCCGACTTGAGCTTGTTGGCGGCGAGCGCGCTGACCTGGTCCATCAGGAGCCGGCGCGCGGTCAGCGTCTGCCGGGCGACCTCGGCAACCGACTGCGCCTTGAGGACGGCGAAGTAGTTGGCCTCCACGTTCAGAAGAACCTGCTCGCGCGTCGCCGCCTGCCCCTCGATTGCCGCACGGGCCTGGTATTTGGCGCTGGAGGCCACGCTGCCCGTCCGCCCGAAGTCGGTGATCAATTGCGTCACGGCGACGCCCTCCGCAAACCGGTCGTAGACGGATGGATTGTTCAGGCCCCCCGCGAGGATCCTCGTGTTCCGGGAATTTGCGTCGACGGCCGTGAAATAGCCGTTTGCCACGGGGTAATACCCCGCCTGCGTCTCCTTGACGACCTCCCTGGACAGGAGGGTCTGCAGCTGAGCCGCGGCGTACTGCGGATGGTTGCGAAGGGAGGTCGCGCGGGCCTCCTCGAGCGAGAGGGGCTGCGGCGCCGGCTCGGCGGCGCCGGCCCCGGAGGCAAGGGCGGCGAAGGCGAGGAAGCGTGCGAGGAATCGGTTCATGGCCCGTTTCCGGAGGTTCCGTGGCCGGGTCTGGCGTCTCTGACGGCGGGGATGCGGCCGCGGTAGGCGATGTAGAATGCGGAGGGCACGATGAAGACCGTGAGGACCACGGAGGCGATCATTCCGCCGATGATCGACCGCGCGAGCGGCGAGTAGGACTCGCTGCCCGCGCCCAGGGCAAGCGCCATTGGGATCAGGCCGATGATCGTCGCGAGCGACGTCATGAGGATCGGGCGCAGCCGCACCCGTGCCGCGAACTGCACGGCCTCCTTGAGGGGCATGCCGTCGGCGATCAGCCGATGCGTGAACTCCACGATGAGGATGCTGTTTGAGACCACGACGCCGACCATCATCACGACCCCCATCAGCGACATGATGTTGAGCGTCGTCCCCGTCGAGGTGAGGATGATCAGGACTCCGGTTAATCCCGGCGGCACCGCGAGCAGGATGAGAAGCGGGTCGAGGAACGACTTGAACTGGGCGACCAGCACCAGATAGACGAGGACCACCGAAAGGATGAGCCCGATGGCAAAGGAGCGAAACGAGCTGTTCATCGCCCCGACGATGCCGCGGACCCGGATGATGACGTCCGCAGGATGCTTCAGGCCCGAGACCAGGTCGCCCACCTGCTTGGCGACGCGGTCCAGCTCCTCGCCCTGCGGCGACACATAGACGTCGATCACCCGCCGCAGCTGGTAGTGGTCGACCTCGGTCGGCGTCAGGATGCTCTTTACGTCGGCGATCGTGTCGAGCATCGCGGTGTTCTGCTGTATGGGGGAGCGGATCGGGATGCTGCGCAGGTCGGCAAGCGATTTGACCGTGTTGTCCGGGTACTGGACGGTGAGCATGTACAGGTTGCCGCTCTTGGGATCCACCCAGTAGCTCGGCGCGATCATCCCGTTCGACGTGAGCGCCGTGATGACGTTGTCGACCACCTCGTGCTCCGACAGGCCCATCTCGATCGCATGATAGCGGTTGATGTCGAGCTCGAGCGACGGCGCATGGACGTCCTGGGGGATGAAGACATCGCTCACGCCGGGAATGCGGGAGGCCCCGGATCGGATCTCCTCGGCGACGGCGAACGCCTGGTCGAGGTTGTTGCTGCTCACCTGCACGTCGATCGGCGCGGGTATGCCCTGGTTCAGGACGGCGTCCACGAGGCCCCCCGATTGGAAATAGGTGGTCAGCTCCGGGGTTTCCTGCCGGAGGGCCGCCCGCATCCGGTCCATGTAGGCGAAGCTGCCGACCTTGTGGCTGTCGTTGAGGCTGACCTGGACAAATGCGGTGTTGGGGGCCGAGTTGCTGGTGTAGATGGAGGACAGGTCGGGCGTGGAGCCTATGTTCGAGACGATGATCCGCAGGTCCGACGGCGAGACGACCCTGCGGACGATGGCCTCCACCTTGGTCACCTCCTTCTCGGTCAGCTCGACTCTCGTGCCCGGCGCGGCCTTCAGGTTGATGACGAACTGGCCTGGGTCGGTCCTCGGGAAATAGGCGAGCCCGACCGCCGGCCAGAGCCCCAGGCTGAGGACAAAGATCCCGAGAATCCCGACAACGGTGCCCGCCGGCCGGGCGATCGCCATCGCCTGGGCGCGGTCGAACTTCTTGAGGAACCCGTGAAACCTTGCGTTAAACCACCGGTTGAAGCGCCCCCAGGGGGACCGGGGCGGAATGGCGCCGCTGGGGTCGCTGCCCCCGTGCGCGACCTCCCCCGCCCGTATGAGCTTCGCGCAGAAGAGGGGGACGACCGACATCGCCACGAAGTACGAGGCGAAGAGCGAAAGGGCGACGGCGAGCGCGAGGGCCGAGAACAGGAACTTGCTCACGCCGAACAGGAAGGTGACCGGGAAGAACACGATCACGGTCGTGAGCGTGGCGGCGAGGACGGCGAGCGCCACCTCGTTGCCGCCCTTTTCCGCGGCCACCTCGGGCGACTCGCCGAGCTCCATGTGCCGGAAGATGTTCTCGAGCACGATGACCGAGTTGTCGATCAGCCGCGAGAAGGCGAGGGCCAGGCCGCCAAGGACCATGGCGTTCACGGAGCTGCCGCTGAACTGGAGTGCGATGAACGTTGCCAGCACCGACAGGGGGATCGAAAGGAAGACGGCGAAGGTCGCCCGCACGTTGCCCAGGAAGACCAGGATCATCAGGCCGGTCAGGACCAGTCCGATCAGCCCCTCGTCGGCGAGGTTCTCGATCGCGGACCTGACGAACACCGACTGGTCAAAGACGACCGTTGACACGAGCGCCTTGGGAATGTCGATCAGGCGGGCGACCACATCCTTGATCCCGCTCACGACCGCGATCGTGTTGGCCTCGGCGCTGGACTTCAGGATGGGCAGGTACACCGAGCGCTGGCCGTCGATGCGGACGATGTTCGTCTGGATGGCCGCGTCGTCCGCCGCCCGGCCGATGTCTCCGACGAGGACCGGCGAGCCCTGGTACATCTTCAGCGGCAGGCGGTTGATCTCGTCGACCGTGGCGAGCTGGCTGTTGGTGTAGAGGCTGTAGTCGAACGGCCCGATCTTCACGTCGCCCGCCGGCAGGATGAGGTTCGCGTCGTTCACACCGCGAACGACGTCCATCAGGCTGAGCTGCCTGGCCTGCATCTTCACTGGATCCACATAGATCTGGATCTGCCGGAGCTTGCCGCCGAACGGCGGGGGAATCGCGCACCCGGGGACTCCGGCCACCTGGTTGCGGACGTTGTATTGGCCGACGTCGTGGAGCTGGGTCTCGTTGAGCCCCTCCCCCTTGAGCGTGATGAGGCAGACCGGCAGGCTCGACGCGTCGAACTTGAGCACGACCGGGGGCAGGGTGCCCGGCGGCAGGCGCCGGAGGTTGGCCATCGCCAGGTTGGTGATGCCCGTCACGTCGGAATCGGCGTCCGTCCCGGGCTCGAAATAGATCTTTATCAGGCTGATGCCGGGAAGCGATCGCGATTCGATGTGGTTGATTCCGCTGGCCAGGGTGAAGAAGCGCTCGTAAGTGCCGGTGATGTCGTTCTCGATCTGCTCCGGCGGCATGCCCGAATAGAAGGTCGCCACGACCACGACCGGAATCTTGATCGGGGGAAACAGGTCCACGGGCATCCGCACGGCGCTGGTGATTCCGACAACGCCCACGATCAGGCAGATGACGACGATCAGGTAGGGATAGCGGATCGAAAAACGCGACATGGCGATCCTCGGTCAGATCCGTCCGGAATCGGTCTCGATGAATCGGCGCAGGGCGGACGTCGAAAAGTCAGCGGAGGCGCAGAATTGGCATATCTTCGTCTCCCGGTCCAGAAACTGCCGTGCTGCGTCGGGAAGCCTTGCCGCCAGATCGGACGGGACCGAGACGACCCCGTGACGGTCCCCGTGCAGGATCTCTCCCGGCTTGATGCGGAGGCCGGCGACCTCGACCGGCACCCCCACCGCGACAACATGGCCATAGGCGTGGGACGGCGAGACGCCTCCCGAGAACGCCTGGAGTCCGATCTCCTCGAATTTTTCGAGGTGGCGGACGGCGCCGTTCGTGACCACGCCGACGCAGCCCAGCGCGCGCAGGATGCAGGCGTGGAGAGCGCCAACGAGGGCCCCTCTGCCGGGATGGTGGTCGATGTCCTCGATCACGAGGACGCGGGGATGCTCGCTCGGCTCGATATCGAGCCGCTCCCACCAGTCGGGCTGGTCCAGATAGAACACATCCCCCATCGGAGGGTCGGATGAGCGGACCCTCAGGGTGACGGCCTGGCCGACCATCACCGGAATCCGCGGGGTGCGACAGGCGAGGGTGGAATCGCTGAAGCCCTCGTTTCGAAGCCGCACGCCGAAGGATTCGATGGCGTTCGCCAAGGTGCAGGTGTCGAATTCACCCAGCCTGCGCAGCGTTTCCGGCGTGACCGATGGATTCATGGCATAGGATTAGGGTTGAGCCTCCGCGTCGGTGAGCCGGCCGGCCGCCTTGTCGCCCGAGTGCAGCCCGCTCCGGTCGCCGACCACGACAAGGTCGCCCTCGGCCAGTCCGGAGCTGATTTCCGCCGCCGTTTCCGTCTGCAGGCCGACATTGACCTGGCGTTCCGACAGGATGCCGTCGGCGCCGAGGACCATCACCACGGGGTGTTCCCCTCCGGAGAGGGCCTGGAGCGGAACGGCGAGGGCGTCAGGGGCCGTCCGCAACGGCAGGACGATCGTGGCGTACATGCCCGCCTTCAGATCGCCGCCCGAATTCGGGACGTCGACCTCGGCAATCATCGTGCGGGTCGACCGGTCGATGGCCCATTCGTCGCGGACAATCCTGCCCGTGAAGGTCCGGTGGACCGCGTCGACAGTGCATTGGACCGTCTTGCCGAGATGGATCAGAGGCGTTTCGGCCTCGGGAACCGGAAAGCGCAGGCGCAGCAGGTCGTCCTCGGCCAACTCGACCATCGCCACAGTCCCGGATGACGTGCCGGCCTGTATCAGCGACCCCAAGTCCGCGAACCGCTTTGTGATGACGCCGGTGAACGGGGCTACGATCCTCGTGTAGTCCATCAGCGTGCGGTATTTGGCCGCGTCCGCCTTCGCGAGGGAGACGGCCGCGGCGGTCGCGTTGTCCTTGGCCTGGGCGTCGTCGACGTCCTGCTGGGCAACCAGATTGGGCTGGGTTTGATTCACGGCGGCCAGCCTTTGGTAGTTGAGATGGGCGATCGCGTTGTCCGCCTCGGCGTGCAATTCGCCTGCGGCGGCGGCCGCCAGTTGGTCGCTCAGTTCGGGCACCTCGAGCGTGGCGATCATGTCGCCGGCCTTCACGCGGTCGCCAATGTCGACTCGGATGGCGCTCACGTACCCGGAGACCTTTGCGTAGACGAGGATGTCCTGGTACGGGTGGAACTCGCCTTGGAGGGTCATGGCGCTGGCGAGGCGGGTGCGCGCGGTCCGCGCGACCGCCACCGTGGGGACGCTGCTGGCCGGCTGGGTCCTGGAGCAGGCTCCCGCCAGGAGGCATAGCGCCGCGGCGACCGGCAGGCGAAGGGGGCCCGCGACCCGGAACTGGCGACCAGCACGTTTCATCGCCGGGCATCGTAGCAGCCCAAGATTAAGAATCGGCGAGGCCGCCATTAAAATCCGTTCATATTCATCACTTGGAGCCGGCTGCCATTCGCCGCGCAGGCCGGGGTGGACGACCGCCGGCACCAACCCGCTGCGCGGCGAAAGTCCCGCTGGGAATACGCACCAGCATGCTCATCCGGGGACCTCCACGATTCCCGGGTCGCGGCATGCCAGGTTCCAGAGTCACAGTTGAGTGCCGCGTCTCCGGCGCCACGCAAGGCATCCGGTCCAAGGGCGTGATTATGTAAACTGCCAATTAAGGACTTGCGAATCTGGTTGATCCCGAGGGAAAGGCCTGTTTAATCTATATTAAGTTAATATACATTAATCTAGTAACTACGCTAATGATCCAGCCCAGGTCTTTGGTCCTCCCTTTCTTTAACAGGGCCGCGGAGGCGCCCGCAGCAAATCAAGTCATCCAAGCGATCGTTCAGCTCGGCACCGGGACTTCGAGCAACATACAGATCCGTCAATTATAGCCATGAAACCATCCTCATTCATTCACCCAGCGCTGCTCGCCCTGATGGCCTTCGTCGGCGCCTTCCCCGCGTCGTCACGCGCGGACGAGGCCTACGAAATCAAGGAGCTGCGCGCCGAAATCAGGGCGCTCGAGCAGAAGCTCAATGCGCTTGAGGCAAAGCTGGCGCAGCGTGACCAGACGGCCGCCGCGCCTGCACAGGCCGCGCCTGGCCCCGCCGAGGCGCCTAATGTGGCTCAGGCTCCTGTGCCGCCGCCCCGGCCCGCCGAAACACCGAGGATTACAATCGACGACACAGGGTTCACGTTCGCCTCCGCCGACAACGGGACCTTCATCAAGCTTCACGGCCTCGTCCAGCTGGATGGCCGTCTCTTTGCCGACGATCCGGGCATTGCCAACAACGACACGTTGGTAATCCGGCGGGCCCGCCTTATTTTCGAGGGGGGCTTCGACAGGATCTTCAGTTTCCTGATCCTGCCTGAATTCGGGGGAGGAGCGACGGGCACCTCCAACGCGCCCGTCATCTATGACGCGAATCTGGGCATCGCCGTGACGCCCGAGCTCAAGATCGTCGCTGGCAAGTTCAAGTCCCCCATCGGGCTGGAAATGCTCCAGAACGACGCGGTGCTGCTTTTCAACGAGCGTTCCCTCGCGACCGGTCTTGTTCCCATCCGCGACGTGGGAATCATGGCCACGGGTTCGCTCCTTGGCAACACGGTCAGCTACGCCGCGGGAGTCCTGAACGGCGCCGCGGACTCCGCCTACACAAACAACACGGACGGCGACAACAACAAGGACTTCGCGGCACGCCTCTTCTTCACGCCCTTCGTTGGCCATGGCGCTTCACCGCTGGCAAACCTCGGGTTCGGCATCGCGGGAAGCTACGGGCTCCAGAACAGGACCGGCAGCCTCGCGGGCGGCTACAAGACGGACGGCCAGCAGGTCTTCTTCACGTACCGGAGCACCGTCGTTCCGGAGGGAGAGGATTACCGCATATCACCCCAAGCAAATTACTTTTCCGGCCCGTTCAGCGCCCAGGCCGAATACACGGTTTCCGCCGTGACCGCACTGGCCGGGGCGAGCAAGGCCGAGCTGCGCAACACCGGTTGGCAGGGCGCGATCGGCTACGTCCTGACCGGCGAGAATGCCTCCTACAACGGGTACACGCCGAAGCACAACTTCAGCTGGCAGGACGGCACATGGGGCGCGTGGGAGCTGGGGGCGCGCATCGCCCAACTCAAGATCGACACAAACGCGTTCCCGGTCTTTGCCGACCCCGGCGCAAGCGCCAGCGAGGCGACCTCCTACGGCCTCAGCGTGAACTGGTTTCTCAGCAAGGCCATCCGCGTGTCATTTGACCTTGTCCAGACCGAGTTCGAGCGGGCTCCGGGATCCAAGACCACGATCAATCCTCTGGTCGGCCAGGACGAAAAAGCGTTCCTGACCCGGTTTCAGGTGGGATTCTAGCATCTGTCCGGATCCGATGGGGAATTAAGGCAGTTCCTCTACCTGCGTTTGATGTCGCAGCCGGGCGGAACGCCGCGCAAATACAGTTATAAGACATTTTAGACAAATGCCTTATGTATTTTCATTGCAAATGTTCTTGAAGGGATATTGTAATGATATCATTTCAATATCCGATTCAACCACACTTCTCCCATGAACTCCGCCTCCTCCATACCCGCCACCATTCATCGCGAGCAGCCGGCAACGGCCGCAAGCGGCTGGCTGTTTCTCGTCATCGTCGTCGTGCTCATCGCACTGGGTCTCTTCACAATCATAAGCGGTGTGCGCGACGAATCCGTTGCGATGGCCGTCGCCGGCGTCCTGATCGCCATAGCCGCAATGGTCACATGCGGAGGCTTCTTCACCCTCCAGCCGAATGAATCCGCCGTCCTGACCCTCTTCGGGGCGTACCGCGGCACCACCCGGCAGAATGGATTCCTTTGGACCAATCCATTCTACCGGAAGCAGAAGATATCGCTGCGCATCCGCAACCTGAACAGCGAGAAGCTCAAGGTGAACGACAAGCGGGGCAATCCGGTCGAAATCGCGGTTGTGATCGTCTGGCGCATCCAGGACACGGCGCAGGCGGTCTTCGACATCGACAGCTACGAGACCTTCATCCGGATCCAGAGCGAAACTTGCGTGAGGCACATCGCGAGCTGCTACTACTACGACGACGGCGAGCCCAATGAGCTGACGCTGCGCGGCGGGGGTGTCGGTGTCGCGGCCGCGCTCGCCAAGGAGCTCCAGGAGCGCCTTGACCGGGCCGGGATAGGCATCGAGGAGGCGCGTCTCGCGCACCTGGCCTACGCCCCCGAAATCGCCCAGACTATGCTTCGCCGCCAGCAGGCCGAGGCGGTGATAGCTGCGCGCCAGAAGATCGTCTACGGAGCCGTGGGAATGGTCGACATGGCCCTTCGGGAGCTCTCGGAGAAAGGCGTCGTCAAGCTGGACGAGGAGCGCAAGGCCGCGATGGTCTCCAACCTCCTCGTGGTGCTCTGCAGCGAATCGCAGGCGCAGCCTGTCCTGAACGCGGGCACGCTCTACGGCTGACCCTCCCGGCGGAAGAGCCCCCCGAAGGCCATGACATCGGTAAACCAGGACTTCCAGTCCGCCCCTGCGGGCCGGAGGGTCGTCGTCACGATGATCGCCGTCTTCTTCGGCCTCTTCGGGGCGATCGCGGTCAACGCCGCCTTCGCCTTCAAGGCGCTGCATGCGCATTCGTCGCCCGCGAACCGGACCGCCGCGGTCCTCGCCCCGCTTGTGGGCCTGCTGGTCGTGCTTCCGGTGTTCCTTTTCCAGCGCTCCCGGATCGCGCGGTTCCGAATCGAGGAGAATTGCCTGGTGCTCGGCCGGAAGCGCTACCCGCTCGAGGGCCTGGTCGATGTCGCCCGCGACCCCGGGATCCTCCGCTGGGCCTTCAAGATCGCGGGCAACGACGGGCTGGGCGCGATCCGTGGGCGCTACTGGAGCAAACGGGTCGGGAAATTCGACGCGTTCCTGACGGACTCAGAGAAGGCCGTGGTCCTTCGCTGGCCCGGCCGGATCGTCGCCGTTTCACCCGAGGACCCGGAATTCTTCATCATGTGCGCGCGATCCGCGGCGGGGCTGAAGTGAAGCCCGGAGAACCCATGCCCTGAGAATGGCCGACGAACGAAAGACATTCCTGCTGCGGGCCGACCCCGCCCTCTGGAAGGAGATCGAAAAGTGGGCGGCCGACGAGCTGCGCAGCGTGAATGGCCAGATCGAGTTCATCCTCAGGGAGGCCGTGCGGCGCCGGCGGGGGCCGGGCGGCGCGGCGGCGGCCGGGACGGAGGCCCGGGACGGGCCCCCGCCCGCGGGCTAGGGCGGTTTCGCGACGAAGGGCATTGCGTCGGCGGCGACTTGGGGAAATTTTCGAGGAGCGCACGCGCTCCCATTCTCCGCCGTCCCCGATGACCTCGCATGAAGCACAGAGACGAATCGCGGCCCTTCGATCGGAGGTCGCCGCCCACGACGAGCGTTACTATTGCAGTGCGCGCCCGGAGATCAGCGATCAGGAGTACGACCGGCTCAAGCGGGAGCTTGTGGACCTTGAGTCGAGCTTCCCGGAGGCCGCGGCGTCCGCGGGGGCGCAGACGCCCACCGCCCGCGTGGGCGACGACCGCGCGGATGGGTTCCGGACCGTGCGCCACCGCCAGCCGATGCAGAGCCTCGACAACACATACTCCGAGGCCGAGCTGCGCGAGTTCCACGCGCGCCTGTCGCGGCTGCTCGGGCGCGACGACCTGTCCTATGTCGTGGAGCCCAAGATCGACGGCCTCGCGGTCAGCCTGACCTACGAGAAGGGACGGCTTGCGAGGGCCGTCACCCGCGGCAACGGGGTGGAGGGCGACGATGTGACGGCGAACGCGCTAACGATCCGCGCCCTTCCCCGGCAGCTGAAGCGGGCCGCCCAGGCGCCCGTGCCCGACCTGATCGAGATCCGGGGCGAGATCTACATGGCCCTTGAGGAGTTCCGCAGGATCAACGCGTCCCGCGAGGATGCGGGCGAGGAGCGCTACGCCAATCCGCGCAACCTCGCGGCGGGCACGATCAAGCTTCTCGATCCCCGCGAGGTCGCGGAGCGCAGCCTCGAGTTGGTGCTCTACGGGATCGGCGCGTGCGAGCCCGCGCAGGCCGGCGGCGACACGCAGTCCGGCTGCCAGGCCCGGCTGCGCGCGTGGGGCCTGCCGACGGTCGAGAAGTTCTGGACGGCACGCGGGATCGACGAGGCATGGGCCGCCATCGGGGAGCTCGACCGGATCCGCCACGGCTTCGCCTATGCGACCGACGGCGCCGTGGTGAAGCTCGAGTCGCTCGCCCTCCAGCGCGAGGCCGGGAGCACGAGCAAGTCCCCGCGCTGGGCGATGGCCTACAAGTTCGCGGCCGAGCGCGCCGAGACCAGGCTCCTGTCGATCACGGTCCAGGTGGGCCGGACGGGCGTCCTCACCCCCGTCGCCGAGCTCGAGCCCGTCCTCCTTGCGGGGACAACCGTGTCGCGTGCGACCCTGCACAATCGCGATGAGATCGCGCGCAAGGACATCCGGGTGGGCGATTACGTGTTCGTCGAGAAGGCGGGAGAGGTGATCCCCGCCGTAGTCGCGGTGAATCCCGCGCGGCGGGCCCCGGAATGCTCCGCTTTCGTGTTTCCGGCCCGGTGCCCGTCCTGCGGGAGCGCCGTGGTCCAGGCTGCGGGCGAGGTTGCCCTGCGCTGCCCGAATTACGACTGCCCTGTCCAGGTGCGGCGACGGGTGCGGCATTTCGCATCCAAGGCATGCGTGGACATCGACGGCCTTGGCGAAGCCATGGTCGACGCCGTGGTCGAGAACGGCTGGGTGCGCGACGTGGCGGACATCTACCGGCTGAGGCGCGACAACCTCCTGACGCTCGGCAAGAGCGTTGAAAAGTCGACGGACAACCTCCTCGCGGCCATTGAGGCGAGCAAGCGGGCGGAACTCTGGCGCTTCATCCATGGCCTCGGTATCTCCCATGTCGGGGCCGCGGCCGCCAAGGACCTCGCCTCGAGGTTTGGGAGCCTCGAGGCGCTTTCGCAGTCCCGGCATGAGGACTTCATCGGCGAGGACAAGGAGAGCCGCATAGCCGGAATCGGGGAGACGATGGCGGAGGCGATCATCGAGCACTTCAACCAGCCGAGGAGCCGGACGCTTGTCCGGGATCTGATCAGGGCCGGCGTATCGCCGCGGGCGCCCGCCGCGGCGGCGCCGGGCGCGCGTCCGCTCGCGGGCAAGTCCTTCGTCCTCACGGGAACCCTTCCGACGATGACCCGGGACGAGGCGTCAGCCAGGATCGAGGCGGCGGGCGGAAAGATCGCCTCAAGCGTGAGCAAGAAGACGAGCTTCGTCGTCGCGGGCTCGGATTCGGGCTCGAAGCTCGAAAAGGCCACGGCCCTCGGCGTGTCGGTGATCGGCGAGGCCGAGCTGCTCGGGATGCTGAAGGGGGAGTAGCCCTTTCAGATCTGCGGGTTGGGCTCGGCGGCCTTGGGCGGTGGGGTGCCAAATACCGAATGGTCGACCGAAAGCCGGCCCGCTCCGCTCACGAGGAAGACGACGAGCAGGAACAGCACCAGGGCGGAGAATTTCAGGGACTGGCCCATCGCGAATAGGCCGTCGGAGCGGTGCACGATGAAGACCGCCCCGGCGAGGATGGGTATCTGCACAAGCGCGGCGATCCTCGTGAGGAAGCCGAGCGCCAGCAAGGCTCCGCCGACGAAGTGCGCGAGCATCACGTAATGAAGCATGACCCCGGTCATCAGCCAGTTGTGGCCCGAGCGTTGCAGCATATCGACGAAGTGGCCGGTGGACGTGTTGGTGATCAGGAGCAGGCCGAGATAAACGCGGAAGCAATCGAGCCAGATTTCGCGGCGCGATTCCGCCCACGCGATGATGTCATGCTTTTGCATGGATGCCTCAGGGTTTTGGGGTGAAACCGAAGGCTCGTGGGGAGGGCTGCAGCTTGGGCGGAGATTGCCGGTTCGTGCCGCCGAGTCAACCGGGGTGGCGAGGGGGTTGCGGCGCGGTCGCCCGCGCCGCCGCGGTGAAGGCGCCGGGAATCGGCGTTGCCTCGGTTTCCACGAGGTTGATAGATACCAGCACAAAGTGGCGGACCGCTTCGGGCCCGGGCCACACCGCATGTCTTTCAAACCCGAATTCTTTCCCTCGGCGTCCGCATTCCGAGCGTGGCTCAGGCGGCACCATGCGGAGTCGAAGCAGTTGTGGGTCGGGTTCCACAAGAGGGGTTCAGGCGCGCCCAGCATGACCTGGGAGGAGGCGGTGGACACGGCGCTTTGCTTTGGCTGGATCGACGGCATCCGGAAGGGCGCCGGCGAAGTCCGCTATGTCATCCGTTTCACTCCCCGGAATCCCCGCAGCACATGGAGCGTCAGGAACATCGCGCGGGTGAGGGACCTCGCGAAGCGCGGCTTGATGGAAGCCGCGGGCCTGGCGGCTTATGGCCGGCTCAAGAGCGAGCGGTCAGCCGTGTACTCGTACGAGCAGCGCAGGCGCGCCCGCCTCAGTCCCGCCCACGAGCGGCGGTTCCGGGCCAGCGAGAAAGCCTGGGATTTCTTCCGGGCCCAGGCGCCTTCGTACCAAAGGGTCGCGAGCTGGTGGGTCGTAAGCGCGAAGAAGGAGACGACACAACTCAGGAGGCTTGATACGCTTATCGAAGCCTCCAGGCACGGGCGGCCCATCGATGCCATGGCCCGCCCGGCGGATTAGGCCCGAAGAACGCAAGGGCCGGCCCCGCTCACATTCCCTGCAGCGCGAGGGAAAGCTCCCGCATGAAGGCCTGGGCGTCGGCGGCCGAGGGGCGGTAGCCGGGCTTGCTCACCTCCAAGAGTCCCGGCCTGCCCTGGTGGTCCACGATCCACTTGGCCGTCACGCCGTCGGCAAACGTTACCGTCCCGCTGGCCATCGCGTTGGGATTGAGGTTCACCTTGTCCACGGCGACCCGGACGCTCGACGGAGGGCCCGGCTCGTCCAGGTCCCCTTCGTCGCCGGCCGCGTCGGCATCTACCCCGCCCGTGGCGAGGCCGAGCTTCTCCTTGGCCTTTTCCAGGAATCCCTTCTTCTCGGCGGCCGGAGCGCCCTTGCTGACGTCGCTCGCATCCGCCTTGGGCTCGGGATCCCTCAGCTGGAGGTTCAGGTCGTCCACGAGGAACCGGACGTCCATGTAGGTCATCGAGATCTTCAACTGGTCCGACAGCTTCTTCTGGACGGTGTACAGGCTGTCGCCCGCGACGACCCATTCGGAGACAGCTTTCTTTTGCTCTGGAGTGAGGATCATGGAATTGCGCCAGCCAAAGCCAATTATGCCGACAACTCAAGGCGTGCCTGCCGGCCCCCGGTCAGCGCGACAGCTGGTTTTTCAGGAATTCGATGCTGCCGCGCATCGAGGCGTCCTGCTCCATCATGTTGTCCACGGCCTTGCAGGCGTGGATGACGGTGCCATGGTCCCGGCCGCCGAATGCGTCGCCGATCTCCTGGAGGGAATGCTTGGTGAGCGTGCGCGCGAGGTACATTGCGGCCTGGCGGGGGATCGCTATGTTGTTCGGGCGCCGCTTGCTCGTCATGTCGCTGTGCCGTATCTGAAAATGGTCGGCCACGCGCTTTTGTATCGTCTCTATGGTCAGGATGCTTTGCGCCTGCTCGACCAGCATGTCGTGCAGCAGCCTCTCCGTTGTCGCCAGGTCGAGCGGCTTGTTGCTCAGGGCGCTGTAGCTCGCCACCTTGATCATCGCACCCTCGAGCCTGCGGATGTTCTTCGTGATGTTCTGCGCTATGAAGGTCATCACCGGCTCGGGCAGGGGGCATTTGAGGCTGGAGGCCTTCGACCGCAGAATCGCAATCCGGGTCTCGAAGTCCGGCGCCTGGATGTCGGCCGGCAGGCCCCACTCAAAGCGGGAAACGAGGCGGGCCTCTAGTTTTTGGATCTCGCTCGCCCGCCGGTCGCTAGAGAGGACGATCTGCTTCCCGGACTCGAACAGATCGTTGAACGTGTGGAAGAACTCCTCCTGGATGCGCTCCTTGCCGGCGAGGAACTGCACGTCGTCCAGCAGCATGACGTCGGCGTTGCGGTAGCGCTGGCGGAATTTCACCATCCCGTTCTCCTGCAACGCCTGGATGAAATCGTTCGTGAACTTCTCGGTCGAGAGATAGGCGACGCGCGCGTCCGGATTGTTGCGGAGGATCGCATGCCCGATCGCGTGCATCAGGTGGGTCTTCCCAAGGCCGGTGTCCCCGTAGATGAAAAGCGGATTGTAGGCCTGCGCGGGGGCCTGGGCGACGGCAAGGGCGGCGGCGTGCGCCATCTGGTTGTTCGCGCCGACGACGAATGTCTCGAACGTGTTGCGGATGTTGAGCGTGCCTGGGGCGGGTCCGCGGTCGTCGCTGCGCGCCGCCCTGCGCGAGGCCGTGGCCCGCACCCTTGAGACCGGAGCCTGGGATTCGGATGCGCGGTGCGCGCCCATTCCCCGCGGGGCCCCTTCGGTCTTCTGGAGGTTTACGTTGACCGTCCTGCCCGCGGTCAGCCGGAGCCGCTGGGTGATCAGATCCAGGTAATTGTCATGGATCCAGATGGCTGCGAAATCGTTGGGCACGCCCAGAGTGATCGAATCATCGGATGTCTCGAGGCATACCACGGGCTCGAACCACATCTGGAAGACATCCTCCGGGAACAGGGATTTGAAGTCACATTTGACTGTTTCCCACAGGTTGTGGGGCAGGGACAAAGAGGGCATGGGTCGGCTAAAATTCTGCTCTTATTCACATTGCCCCCCGGGGGTGCTTCGGCACGTCATTTAGAACCGCTTTCGGGTCCGTTCGCTGCGGCAAAATTACAATCCTGGCCAACCGTGACGCCCATGGGGCGGGAAAATTTCGTAATAAGTTGATGACCAGGTACTAGGGTCGAGTGTCGCTGCGCGGCCCAGCTGGGGCGGCTTTCGTGACGTGGTAAAGAACATCCGGGGAGCGAAATCGCTTGGACGAGGGCTGAGTAACGATCAACGCCAAATCCATTACAAGTTCAACTTTCTGACAAGTTGTTCACAGGGGGGGTGGGCATAACTTTTTTGCTTTTTTCCGTTGCATCCGGCTCCGGAATTTAGGCGTCAAAAACACGCCCCCCGCGACGCGTAATCGCCACAATAATACATCGCCCTGAATCAGGCTATCAAAGCCTGAAAGGAGGTTACGGACATGTTACGCATCTGTGACGGTGCGTGAGCTTTTTCGATACACGGCGCAGCTCGCGATCATGCGCGGGCCGGTTCCGGTTCGGCCCATTTATTACGTTCCTTGATGAGCGCAATCAGCCGCGCGTCAGCCTCGTCCTGCGGGATGTTGTACTGCACGCATTGCTTCCCGACGTAGAGATTGATCTTCCCCGGGGCGCCCCCTACGTACCCAAAATCGGCGTCCGCCATCTCTCCCGGGCCGTTGACGATGCATCCCATGATCGCGATCTTCACTCCCTTCAGGTGCGCGGTCTGTGCGCGGATCCGCTGGGTGGTCGTCTGGAGATCGAAGAGCGTGCGCCCGCAGCTCGGGCAGGCGACGAACTCGGCCTTCGATATCCGGGCGCCCGCCCCCTGGAGGACATTGTAGGCAAGCCGCGCGGCGCGCGCCGGGTCGGCCTCGGTCTCGATGCTGACGAGATCACCCACGCCGTCGCAGAGGAGGCCGCCCGTCAAGAAGCTGGCCTCGGTCAGGAGGGAAAGGAAGCTGTTGTCGCCGCGCACCGCGGTGCCGGCCGTGTTGCGGATCCAGACGGGCGCTCGGATTCCCGCCGCCAGCAGCTCCTCCACGATCCTGCGGTAGGCGCCGACAGGATGGTCAGCGCCCGGGGGAGGGACGCCCGAGTAGGTGACGATCAGGCGGTCGTCGCCGACCTTCTTCAGGGCGCCGGAGAGGCCCGCGATGTCCGAAGGCGATGCGTCGACCGCGATGAAGCTGGCGGTCCTGCGGGCGAGCCCTGCCCATTCCGCCAAAGCCGCGCCCTCGCCGCCGCCGAAGCGCCTCAGCAGGACGATCCTGCCGTCCGCATGGGCGAGGGACGGCTCCAGCTCCGCAGCCTTGAGGCCGGGCGCGAGCTCGAGGACGAGGAAACTGGGGGAGCCCGGCGAGGGGCGGATCGCCTGGCGAAGCGCGGCGACTTCATCCGGCGCGCCGACCGGGACCAGCAGCCCCTCCGCAGGAGTCTCCTTCAGGCCGGGTGAGGACAGGTCCTTGAGGGCGAGGGCGGCCTGGCCGGTTCCGGCGACACGAACGATCACGCGCGGCGGCTGCCCCGGCCCGACGCCTGCGGCGGGTCCCAGTTGGAGGGCAGCGGTCTCGCGGCGCCCGAAACGGTACGGATCGATCGAGTCAGTCCGGGTGCCGACGGCGGCGCCGGCGCGCCAGAGGCTCATCGCCTTGTCGGCGATCGTCCTTGCGACCGGGATCTCATAGACGCTGTCCTCGGTCAGCGATACGCGGATGGTGTCGCCCAGCCCGTCCAGCAGGAGGGAGCCGATCCCGATGGCGCCCTTGATTCTTCCGTCATCCCCGTCGCCCGCCTCGGTCACCCCGAGATGAAGGGGATAGTGCATGTCTTCGGCGTCCATCCGCTCCACGAGGAGCCGGTAGGCCTCGATCATGATCTTCGGGTTGGAGGACTTCATGGAGAGGATGCTCTCCCTGTAGCCGTGCGACTCGGCGATGCGCAGGAACTCTAGCGCGCTCTCCACCATCCCAAGCGGGGTGTCGCCGTACCGGTTCATGATCCTGTCGCTCAGCGACCCGTGGTTCGTGCCGATGCGCATCGACCGCCCGAGCTCCTTGCTCCGCTTGACGAGAGGCGAAAACGCGTCGTGGAGCCTCTGGAGCTCGCGCCCGTAGTCGGCGTCGCTGTAGTCGCGCACGGCGAACCTCTTCTTGTCGGCGTAGTTGCCCGGATTCACTCGGACCTTTTCCACGTGCTCCACGGCCTCCATGGCCGCCTGGGGCAGGAAATGGATGTCGGCCACAAGGGGGATGGCGCCCCATCCGGACGCGGTTAGCCCCGCGCGGATGTCCTTCAGGCAACGGGCCGCCTGGACGTTGGGCGCGGTCACGCGGACGATTTCGCACCCGACCTCGGCCAGGGCGACGGACTGGCGGACGGTGGCCGCCACGTCCTGCGTGTCGCTGGTCGTCATGGACTGGATCCGAATCGGGTTCGAGCCGCCCACGGCGACGGAGCCGACGCAGACCTCGCGCGTGATCCGGCGGACGGTGTGGAACCGGGAGGCGCAATAGGCCATGCCGGGATAGGTCAGGGTTTTGCCGCCGCCTGCGCCTGCGCGCGTTCATCCCGCACGTCCCGCGCCCAGCGGCGCACGTCGAAGATGCTCACGTACAGTATCATTGAGATCAGGAGCACGATAAATACGCTCTGCGTCGCCGCGATGAACCTGGTCGGAAGCGCCCGCCCGCGCAGCTGCGCGATGGTCGCAAACGCCATCTGGCCCCCATCCAGGACCGGCACCGGAAGGAGGTTAAGGATCGCGAGGTTCACGTTCACCAGGATCGAGAACCCGAGGACGTAGCGGATTCCCGCACCGGCCGCCTCGTGCAGGATGTGCACGATTCCCACGGGCCCGGACAGCTTCGACAATCCAATGTCCGAGTGGGGGTTGAAAAGCCCCACAAGGGTGCGCAGGGTCATGGAAACCTCCGCGGCTATCTGCGCAAAGGGCGACGGGTGGCTCAAGTGGTAGCCGGCGAGGAATTCGACACCGGCCAGGGGGTCCGCGGGCGTCCGCAGGCCAACCGCCAGCTCGATCAGCTTCCCTACGCGCGCAACCGTGAGGCGGGCGGGCTTGGAAGGGTCGGCGGAGAGTTCCTCCTCAAGTCCTGCCAGATTCATGGTCGGGGCCCCGTTGATCCTCAGAATCCGGTCGCCCGGGAGCAGGCCGGTCCTTGATCCGACGCTGCCGGGCGCAACCGAGGCGACGTTTAGGTCGTATCCGGGCTGGATGCCGACACTCCGCATGTGCTCGTCTCCGGCAAGGCGCGGATGCAGCACGATGTCGAGTCTCCTGCCCTCGCGCTCGACGGTGAACACCGTGCGCGGGCTGCCGTCGCGTTCGCGCCCCGAGCCTGTCACCAAGGTCCCCTTGAGCTCCGCCCAGTCGGAAATGCGATGGCCGTCGATCGCCCTGACGACGTCGCCGACGCGCAGTCCGCCCTCCAAGGCCGGGCTCGCGACCCGGGATCCGTCGGGAAGCTCTGTCGTCCTGGTGACGTACCCGATGGTCGTGGACGTCGTTACGTCGTTTTCCGGCTGGCCGACCTTCCAGATGACGCAGGCCAGCAGAAATGCGAAAAGGATGTTGAACGCGGCTCCGGCCACCAGCACGAGTATCTTGGCGCCGTACGAGATGGGCGGCAGCCGGGCTGCATCGGCCTCGGCCTCTCCCTCCAGGGGCCCGATGTCCGCTATCTGGGGCAGCAGGACGAAGCCCCCGAGGGGAAACCACGCGACCTGGTAGCGGGTTCCGCTAGCCGCCTTCCATGAAAAAATCGGCGGCCCGAATCCGATCGAGAACACCTCGACGTGCACCCCATTCGCGCGAGCGGCCAGGAAATGCCCGAGCTCGTGCATGAATATCGACCCGCCAAAGAACAGGACGATCAGGAAGGTCGACCAGACGTTGGAAAAGAGGAAGTGAAGCAGGTCCATTGTCGCTGCAATTATAATGATTTAATCAGCAATTACTTAATGATTTCGACATCCATTGAGGCACGCCGCCGGGCCTCGGTGTCCGCTGCAAGGACAGCATCGAGGTCAGCAGGTTCAAAATTGGCTGTATGGTCGAGAGCATGGCCGACGATCTTCGGAATCGCAAGGTAGGGGATCCGCCCCTTCAGGAACGCCTCGACGGCCACCTCATTGGCCGCGTTGAACACGGCCGGCGCCACGCCGCCGGCCAGCATGGATTCCCGCGCGAAGCGGATCATCGGGTATCGGTTCTCGTCGACCGGCTTGAAATCGAGCGTGACCAGCTTGGTGAAGTCCACCGGCGGCTCGACGCCGTCGACCCGCTCGGGATACAGCAGCGCGTGCTGGATCGGGAACGTCATCGACGACGGCGAGAGCTGCGCCAGCATCGCGCCGTCGTTGAATTCGACCAGGCAGTGGACGGTGCTCTGCGGGTGGATCACCGCGGTGCATTGGTGCGGCTCCAGCCCGAAGAGCCATTGCGCCTCGATCAGCTCCAGGCCCTTGTTGGCGAGGGTGGCGCTGTCCACCGTGATCTTCGGCCCCATGTCCCAATTGGGGTGCTTCAGCGCGTCCGCCGGGGTGGCGTGCTGCAGGCCCTCCTCGGGCCAGTCGCGGAACGCGCCGCCGCTCGCGGTCAGGATGACCCGCCTGACGCTCGAGCTGGGGTGCCCCTGGATGCATTGGAAGACAGCATTGTGCTCGCTGTCGACCGGCAGGAGCCGCGTGCCCCGCAGCCGTATCTCCGCCATCACGAACTTGCCCGCGAGGACGAGGATCTCCTTGGAGGCGAGGGCCAGGTCCTTCCCCGCCGAGATAGCGGCCATGGCCGGCGCGAGGCCCGTTGTCCCGACCGTTGCGACGAGGACAATATCGGCTGCGGGAAGGGCTGCGAGCTCCGCGACGCCCGCGGGGCCCCGTAACAGGCTTGTGCCGCCCGCAAAGGCCCCGGCCTGCTCCGCCTCGGCGCACGCGCTGGCGTCGTGGAGCGCGACGTTGCGGACCGAGAATTCGCGGGCGATTTTCGCCAGCCGCCGCCAATCCGACCGCGCGGCGACGCCGACGAGCTCGAGCCGGCTGCGATGGGCGGCGATGACGCGCAGCGCGCTCGCTCCGATGGAGCCGGTTGCGCCCAGCAGAACGACGCGCTTGCGGGGTTGCGAGCCTGGGGGGGAGGGTGATGCGGCGGGCACGATACTGAGGAATGCGCGCTGCCCCTAGGGCAAGCCAAGGAGAAAATACCCGACGGGGGCGGCCAGGATCAGGCTGTCGCTCAGGTCGAAGACCCCGCCTATCCCGGGAACTGCCCCTCCGGAGTCCTTCAGCGCGGCCCGGCGCTTGATGACCGACTCGACCAGGTCGGACACGATGGCGACCGCGGCAAGGGGCGCGGCCAGGAGCGCCGCGCGAAGCGGGCCCATGCCCGCCGGAAGCACGCCGCGCCCCAGCCAGGCCACCAGCGCTCCCGCTCCCATCGCGACGGCCACGCCGCCGGCTGCCCCCTCCCAGGTCTTCTTCGGGCTTATCGCGGGCGCCATCGGGTGGCGCCCGGCCGCGAGCCCCGTCAGCAGGGCGCCGACATCGCAGAACTTCGCGACGGCGATGACCCAGAGGCACAGGACGAGCCTCCCGTCCGGGAGGATCCCGTCGCCCGCGACCGGGGTGACGATCCGCACCAGGTACTGCAGGAGAAGCGACACGTAGACGAGGCCGAGGAGGGTCGACGCAAGGGACTCCAGGCGCTTCTCCGGCGTCCGCTCGCACAGCATCCTGATCGAGAACACGAGCGTCGCGAGCGCGACGAGGGGATGCGCGGGCAGGCCCAGCCGGTGCTCCGTCCAGGGCGCGAGCGTGATCAGCGCGCCAAACAGCAGACCCAGCCGCTCAAACGGCGCATTTCCCGCCGCGGCCATGAGCTTGTAGAACTCCCGGAGCGTCAGCACCGAGACGGCGACGATGGCGGCCACCGCCCCGGCCGTCCGGAACCACCAGAGCACCGCGAGGAGGATCAGCCAGAGGGCGACGGTGCTTGAGATGCGTTTTGCCATGGGGAGTTCCGGCGCGGCGTCATTCGGCCGCCGCCGCGGGATTCACCTGCTCGCTCGTCAGCCCGTAGCGCCTCTCGCGGCGCGCGTAGTCCGCGATCGCGGCGGCAAGGTCGGCCTTCGTGAAGTCGGGCCAGAGCACCGGCGTGAAGAAGAATTCGGCGTACGCCGCCTGGAGCAGCAGGAAGTTGCTCACGCGGGTCTCGCCGGAGGTCCGGATCACGAGGTCGGGGTCGGGCATGCCGGACGTGTACAGGTGCCGGGCGAACGCCTCCCAGGAGGCGTCGTCCAGCTTCTGGCTGCCCGAGCAGACCGCCGCCGCGTAGCCGCGCGCCGCGTCCGCGGCTTCCGTCCGCGAGCCGTAGTTGAGCGCGAGGACGAGCGTGTAGTCGGTGAAGGCCTTCGTCGCCTCGACCGTGGCCGCGAGATGCCGGCGGACCCCGGCCGGCAGGTCCTCGGTCCGGCCGATCGTCATCAGGCGCACGCGGTCGCGGACGAAGGTCCTGAGCTCCTTCCTGAGGTAGAGCTCGAGGAGGCCCATGAGCGCGCCGACCTCATCCTTGGGCCGGTTCCAGTTCTCGGCCGAGAACGCGTACAGGGTCAGCATCTTCACGCCGAGATCGCGGGCGGCGAACGTGACGGTCCTGACGGTCTCGACCCCGCGGCGGTGGCCCTCGATCCTGGGAAGGCCGCGTTGCCTCGCCCAGCGCCCGTTCCCGTCCATGATGATGGCGACATGCCGGGGAACGGCCGTCCGCTCGGCGGGCGCTTTGCTGGCGTGGGGCATGCTAATCCAGCAAGGGTACGTCTCCGCCGCCGGATTTGACAAGGGGGAAGGGCGGGCAAGAATCCGCCCTCTGATGAAAGTCGCGTTCCTAAGCGGCACAAGCATAGTCAATTCCACGCTCTTTTCGTCCTGGGACGTGCGCACGGTCGAGACTGCTTTCGGCCCGGTCACCTACAAGGCGCGCGGCGACCATGCGCTGATCAACCGCCACGGATACGGGTTCCCCCTGCCGCCGCATTCGATCAACCACCGGGCCAACATCCGCGCGCTGGCCGATCTCGGGTTCAAGGACGTCGTGTCGCTCAATTCGGTCGGATCGCTCCGGAAGGAGATCCCGCCCGGGTCGATCGTCTCCTGCGCCGATTACGTCTGCCTCCAGCAGGGTCCGGCGACCTTCTTCGACCGGGAGCTCAAGGGGGGGGCGCCCGGCATCGCGAACAACCTGATCCCGCTCCTGGTGGCCAGGCTGGCGCCCGAGTTCGCCATTGCGACCGGCAAGGTGTACGTGCAGGTGCGCGGCCCGCGCTTCGAAACCAAGGCCGAGATCCGGATTGTCCAGAGCTGGGGCGACGTCGTCGGCATGACCGCGGCCTACGAGGCCGACTTGTGCAGCGAGGCCGGCCTCAGCTACAACAGCCTTGCGATCATTGACAACTATGCGAACGGGCTCGAGGGCACCGAGATCGACTTCGTGCGCTTCAAGGACCTTGTGAAGACGAACCAGGAAAAGGTGAACAGGCTTTTCACCCGCATGCTCGAGATCCTCGGATGACGGCGGGGCTGGCACATCCATGAGCGAATTCCTGCAGTCCGACCGGATGGCGGACGCCAAGGCCGCTCTCGACCGCCTCAGGGCCAACATGCGCCTGGCGATCCTCGGCAAGGACGACGTGATCGAGCAGCTGCTCGTCTGCCTGGCGGCCGGGGGGCACCTGCTGATCGAGGACCTGCCCGGGGTGGGCAAGACCACGCTCGCCTACGCCCTGGCACGTTCGACCGACTGCTCGTTCTCGAGGATCCAGTTCACGAGCGACCTGCTCCCCTCGGATGTCACCGGGGTGGCAATCTACGACGAGTCGACGAAGGAGTTCGTGTTCAAGCGCGGGCCCGTCTTCGCGAACATCGTGCTCGCGGACGAGATCAACCGTGCTCCGCCGAAGACGCAGTCCGCGCTTCTCGAGGTCATGGACCGCGCAAAGGTCACGGTCGACGGAAACGCGCACGCGGTGGGCGTGCCATTCATGGTGTTCGCGACCCAGAACCCGGTGGATTACGAGGGGACGTTTCCCCTTCCCGAGAGCCAGATGGACCGGTTCCTGATGCGGATGAGGATGGGCTACCCGCAGCACGAGGACGAGATCGAGATCCTGCGGACCTCGAGGAGCGGGTATGACTCGATCCAGCTCAACCCCGTCGCGTCGCGCGCCGACGTGGCCGAGCTCCAGTCCCTCGTGCCCCAGGTGTTCATCGAGGAGAGCATCCTCGAATTCATCTTCAGGATCGTGGCGGCCACGCGCACGGAATCCGAGTTCAAGGCGGGTGCGAGTGTCCGGGGCGGGCTCGCCCTGCGCACGGCGGCCCAGGCGAGGGCGCTCGTCAACGGCCGGGATTTCGTCCTGCCCGACGACGTGACCGAGCTGGTCCCACTGGTCTTCTCCCACCGCCTCTCGCTCGCTAGGCAGACCGGGGACTCCCTTGAGGAGAGGCGGGCCGTGAGCGCGCACCTGAAGCGCATCCTCATGGCGCTTCCCCCGCCCATGTGAGCGCTATCGCGGGGAGCGGCCGGCGCTTTTTCTGGCGGCGCGTGCTCTGGAGCCTTCTCTGGCCCAGGCGCCACGAGAGGATCCAGCCGACCCTCTCGGGCGTCGTGCTGATCGGGCTCTCGTTCGGGATCGGCACCGCGGCCTACAATTCGGCGAGCAACATCCTGTTCATCGCGCTTTCGCTGCTCCTTGCGTGCCTGATTCTCAGCGGGGTCCTGTCATGGCTGAACCTCCGCAGGCTCGCATGGCAGCTGGAGATCATGCCCCCGCTGCGCGCCGGCCAGGAGACCGAGTTGGGCTTGCTGATCCGCAACGGAAAGAGGTTCCTGCCGACCTATGCCCTCTGGTTCGAGTTTGCCGCGAGGCCGTTCGAACGCGGCGAGCCCGCGCGGCCGGAGTCGACGATCACGGCGAGGGGGATCGACGTCTGGGCCGCGCTCGCGACGGTCCGCGAGGCCGCCGCCAGCGGGACCGTCCGCCTGCGCACGCGCCTGGATCCGGGCGGCGAGGCAAGGCTCGACTGGGCGTTCACGCCGGCGCGAAGGGGCCTGCTGAGGATAGAGCTCCTGGGGATCGGGTCCCTATTCCCGTTCGGCTTCCTGAGGAAGATGACGGGCATCGACCTCCACACGGACGTGCCCGTGTGGCCGGCGCCGGTGGAATACCGGCGTTTCGCGGCGGCGGGGCCGAGGCGGCCCTCGGGCGAGCTCCAGCAGGTGCGCGCCGGAAACGAGGGCGACATGATCGCGCTCCGGCGGTACGAGCCGGGCGACTCGCACAGGCTGATCCACTGGAAGGCCAGCGCGCGCCTGGGCCGGCTCCTCATCCGCCAGTTTTCCGCGCAGAGCTCGGAGACGTGCTCGATCTGGCTCGCGACCGACGCGGCAGTATGGACCTTGCCGGACCAGTTCGAGCTGCTGATGAGCTTCGCAGCCACGCTGGCGCAGGACCTCTTCTGCGCGGGCCGCCTGCAGTCGGCCGCCGTCGGCGACGGCCCGCAGGTGGCGATGAGGAGGGTGGCGGACCTCGAGTCGTTCCTCGACCGGCTCGCCGAGGCGCGCCCGCTCCCGGCGCCGCGGGGAGCGGCGGCAATGGCTGCGGAAATGGGGCGGCAGCGCCTCAACATCCTGACGTTCGAACCCGATGGCGCGCGGGGCGTCGCCGCATTCATCAATGGAAACAAGGCGGCCGCGACTTAGCCCGGACGAGCTTCAGCTCCTGAGGTGGCTCCTGGGGGGCGTGCTCATGCTCCTGTCGATCGCGACGGTGTTCTACCTCGACATCGACTCCGGGGCGATGGCCGCCGTCGCCGCGGCCGGGGTCCTGGCGGCTCTCGCCAGGCCCGCCTTGCCCGCCCGCGTCCCGGTGTGGGCGCACCGGCTCGCGTTTCCCGCCATCGTCCTCTTCTTCGCCGGGGACCTCTGGCACACGGGCCAGCTCCTGCCGGCCATCGTCAGGCTCGACCTTCTGCTTCTGCTCTACCGGGGAATGAGCCACCGCGCCCAGCGCGACGACCTGCAGGTCGTCGTCCTGGGTCTCTTCCTCATCGTGGTCGCGGGCGTCCTCACCGTGTCGCTCCTCTTTGCCGCGCAGATCCTCGTGTTCACGGCCTGCGCGCTCGGGCTGCTCATGGCGGTCACAATCGCGGCCGCAACGGAGGGAGGGCAGGCGCCCAAGCTTGCCGTGCGTGGGGTGACCCCGCTCTGGGCCGCGCACGCCGACTGGACGCGGCTCTTCAGGAGGCTGCGCGAGATCTCCGACTGGCGGCTCATCGCGTCGGGGGCCGCCCTTTTCCTCGGGGTCATCGCGATGTCGGGCCTGCTGTTCCTCCTGATCCCCCGCTTCCAGCTTGAGAACAGCCTGTTCCTCGAGCGGTTTGTGACAAAGAAGGCGATGACGGGGTTCAGGGACTCGATCAAGTTCGGCGACATAACCGATATCACGCAGGATGACGGCATCGCGTTCAACGTGGATGTCTCGGACGCCGCCCAGGCGCCGGCGGAACCCTACTGGCGGATGGTCGTGCTCGACGAATACCACGACGGAGGTTTCTCGCTGTCATCGGGCCTGAGGTCGAGGGGGGTGTTCGGCCGCGAGCGCACGGAGGCTAACATCCGGACGGGGGGCCACGGCGTCCGGGGCGCGCCGACATGGACCTTCTACCTGGAGTCGGGTGTCAGCCGCTATCTTCCCATCCTCGGCCGGTTCGACGCGCTGCGGTTCCGCGAGGCGCAGAACTTCAGGTATTCCGCCGATCTCATGCTCGTGGCGCTGCGCGACGAGCCCGCGACGATGACGGCCTACCGGGCCGAGGGCATGGCGGGCGACTCGTCCGAGCTGGCCGACCCCACGTTCGCCGGCCGGTGGAAGAACCGCGCGGTGCCAAGCGTCCTTCCCCTGCAGCTCGCGCTCAACCTTTCCGGCGACGACAAGAACACGGTGGCCCGGATTGCGGCCGGGATCGCGCCCGGCGCCGACCCGGACGCCGGGGAGTTCGCGCAGCGCGCGGGCGCCTTCCTCAGGCGCCAGCACGGGTTCTCGCTGTCGCCCCGGATTCCAGGAGGGCCGGGGGACCCCCTGGTGCGCTGGATGGCGTCTGGGGAACCCGGCCATTGCGAGCTGTTTGCCGGCGCCCTGGTCCTCATGGCCCGGTCGGCCGGGTTTCCCGCCCGCGTCGTCACGGGATTCAAGGGAGGGACCTGGAACGCCTACTCCGGCAACTACACGATCCGCAACTCCGACGCCCACGCATGGGCGGAGGTCTGGGACGAGCACAAGAAGGCCTGGCTCAGGGAGGATCCGCTCGCCCTCGCCGCGGAGGCGAGCGCATCCGGGGAGAACGGCGGCGCGGCGCTCGCCGCGCGGACGGACCGCAGCTGGTCGGCCCGAATAAACAGCATCCGCGTCTTCTGGTACCGCCGGATCGTGAATTTCGACCAGCAGTCCCAGGCCGACACGCTGAAGGCCGTCAAGAATGCGACGGACGATTCCGGCAGGTGGCTCCGGTTTGAAGTCGTGGGGGCTGCGCGACGGATCAAGTCCTGGTTCCTGGGCCCGTGGGACGGGCCGCGCCTCGCACGGGTGGCCGCCGCGGCCGCCGCGGTCGTCTGGGTTTCCTGGCTGTTTGTCACCGGCCGATGGCGCATTTCGGCGCTGGGGAGGGGCCGCAGGGGCGATCCCGTCAGGCGCGAGGCTGGCCGATGGCTCGTGCGCCTGGACGGCCCGGCGGCGGTCGTCGCCGACCTGCAGCGCCTGCGCTACGGCCCCGCGCCGACATGGCCGAGGCCCTCGGAGGTCTTCAGGAAGGCCCGGCAGGCGGCTCGATCGCGGCGGCGCTGGCCCGTTTCTTTTCGAAGAACTTCTTGAGGACCGCGGAGGCAACCGGCACCGCGTAGCGTCCGCCTGCGAAGTTCTCCCCGGGCACGTCGCCCTCGATCGCGACGGCGACCGCGATCTCCGGGTTCTCCAGCGGGGCGAAGCAGATGAACCAGGCCTCGTCGACCTCGCCCTGGGGCCTCTTGATCTGGGCGGTGCCGGTCTTGCCTGCGATCCTGACCCCCGGCACGCGCAGGACGTCCAGGGAAGTCAGGATGTGCGCCGTTCCTCGCTCCATCGTGGCCCCCTCCATCCCCTTGAGGATCGCGGCCCTCTGCGGCCCCGACAGCCCGATCGGCTCCGTGTGCTGCGCGGGCCGGCGGGGATCGTGGAGCAGGGTCGGCGTCGTCCACAGCTCGCCCCTGGCGAAGGACGCGGCGAAACAGGCCATTAGGAGGGGGGTCACCTGCACGTCGCCCTGTCCGATCGCCATGTTGGCCGTGTCCCCCGGCGTCCAGTTCTCGCCGCGCGCGCGTCTCTTCCAAGCCGGGTCGGGTATCAGCATCCGGTGCGTCTCGCCGGGCAGGTCGATCCCCGTGGGGCGGTCGAGGTGGAAGCGGCGCGCCTCGGCTGCGATCACGTCGGCCGACGTCCTCAGCCCGACCGTGTAGAAATAGATGTCGCAGCTTTCGGCTATCGCGTCGGACAGGGCCAGCCTCCCGTGCTGCTCCAGCCCGTTGGAGCAAAAGAAGCGGCGGTTGCCGACCATCATCACCCCTTCGCAGTCGGCGGGGGTGTCCGTGGGCGTGATCGCGCCGCTCAGGAGCGCCGCCGACGACACCAGTATCTTGAACGTGGATCCTGGCGAATAGACCCCGTTCAGGGCGATGTTGGACCATGCCCGTCGCGCCTCGATGTCGGTCGCCGCCGCGACGCTCAGGTGCGGCGAAAAGGCGTTGAGGTCGTAGCCCGGCTTGCTCGCCATCGCGAGGACCTCGCCCGTGCGCACGTCCATCGCGACCGCAGCGCCGGTCTCATCGCCGATGGCTTCCTCCGCCGCCTTCTGGATTTCTATGTCGAGGCTGCACGTGAGGCTGTGGCCCTGGACGGGCAGCCGGTGCTCGATCGGCGGGTTGACCTTGTAGCCTGCCGGGTCCACCCGGAGGATCGTGTAGCCGGCCTCGCCCTGAAGAAGGGAGTCGAACTGCTTCTCGAGGCCGTCGCGGCCGACGCTGCCCTTCAACTTAAGTGTCGTCAGGCCCTCTCCCGGGAACTCCTCGTCGTCGGCGCCCTCGTTCGCGTTGACGTAGCCGAGCGCGTGGGCGGCGGCCGCGCCGTACGGATAGTACCGCGTGTTCGATGTGTACACCTGCAGGGGCGAATTCACCGGCAGGTGCTCGACGAGGATCGCGAATTCCTCCGGCTTCAGGTCGTCGATGAGCGTGTAGGGCAGGAGCAGCTGCCTCCGGAGGTGGTTCCTGAGCCGGTTGCTGTCCACCGTCCCGAACCGGCCGAGGACCGCGTTCACCTGGTCCATGTAGCGCTGCACGACGCTCGCATGAGCGATCTGCTCCAGCTGGTCTGCGGCGGGGATGTCCCGGTCGCCGGTAAGCTTGTAGTTGCTGAGGATCCGCGCGAACTCCCTGCGGAACTCCGGGCGCAGCTCGTCCAGGTTGAGGACGACCGCGAAGCGCGGCCGGTTGCCGACCAGAAGCCGGCCATCGCGGTCGTAGATGTTGCCTCGCGGACCGGGCACGATGACGCGCCGCTCGTTCTGCTGGCGTTCCTCCTCGTGATGGAACGCGTCCTTTATGAGCTGCTGGTACGCCAGCCCGCAGAAAAGGATGAGCAGCAGGAGCGCGAGGATGCCGTGAAAGGCGACGATCCTCGGATCGAATCCCGTCTTGGATTCGACCAGGCTGCCGGAGCGCTCGGGAGGGGCTGCCATCGTGGTCCGAAACCCGACGTTAGGCGATGCGCGCCGGCTGCGCACGCGCCAATTCGAGGGTGCGGACCTGGAGCGCGAAGAACCACGGGGCGATGAGCGCGAGCGCGGCCTGCGACCACGCGAGGTCCGACAGCATTCTCGGCAGGGCCGTCGCGGTCGCCGGAACAAGCCGGAGCCGCGCGAACGAGAGCGCGAGGTAGAAGGCGAGGTTGACCAGGAGCGCCACCGCCACCCGGACGGCCGTCTCGTCTCGCTGCAGGCGCTCCCTCACGCTGTAGACGACCAAATGGGCCGTTGCGAACAGGGCCGCGTGGGTGCCGAACGCGACGGGCGCCAGGGAGTCGCAGAGCAGCCCGCCGAGAATCGTCGCCGCGAGGCCCTGCCGGAACGGGAGCATCAGCGCCGAATAGGCCACGTAGAGGCCGCCGGCGAACAGCCAGACGTGGGCCCCTGAAAGCGCGTTGTTCGCCTCCGCCGTCAGCGCGTGGAGCAGGTAGAGCGTGAGGAACAGGGCGAGGGCTCCGCGCATGGAAGGCCCCCGTCAGCCCGGGTTTGACGGCACGAGAACGGTCACCTCTTTCAGCTCCGCCAGCCTGATGTCGAGCGTGACCTCGCCCGTCCTGAAAAGGCCATCCGCGCTGGGCTCGACATGGGTGATCCGGCCGATCGTCAGCCCGGGAGGGTAGACCCCGCCGAGGCCCGACGTGGCGAGCCGCTTGGGCTCCGAGAGGCTCGCGTAGACGTCCAGGGGCACGAACTCGACGACACCCCTCGCTGCGCCGAACACCGGGTTCTCCGCCCCCTGGTAGCTGATCGGGCGGGTGTCCCCGTCCACGACCGCGGCGATCCTCAGCCCCGGGTCGCTGATGAGCTCCACGACCGAGGTGTAGGCGTGGACCTCGGCCACCCGCCCCACTACGCCGCCGCTGTAGACCACGGGAGCTCCCTTGGGAATACCGTAGTCCGCGCCCTTGCGGATCACCATCCGCTGCCACCAGACGGAAAAATCGCGCTGGGCCACGCGCGCGTGCTCGAACCGGTAATGGTCGGCCGGCGGCATGCGCAGCAGCCTCTCGAGGCGCTCGACCTCGGCCTGGAGCTCGCTGTTCTGCTGGACGGAGAGGGAGTACGACGCATCGAGCCGGGCCAGGTCGCGCCCCGCCTCAATCAGCGCCTCCTTCGAATGGAGCCGGAGCGCCCAGAAGCGCTGGAGGTCGCTCACGTAGGACGCCACCGACGTGACCGGCGCCGTCATCTCGAAGAAGCTTGCGCGGGCGAAGGTCTTTATCGCCACGGGCGCGACGAGCCATACCGCGAGCGCCACGCCCAGCGCGACGAAGGGTCTGGCTTGGTCGAATCGTTGGGATTGCCCGATCCTCACGCGTTATGCATGAGCCAGGTCAGGTCGTTCAGAACGGCTCCGGTCCCGTTGGCGACCGCGGAGAGGGGATCGTCGGCGACCGTGACGGGCAGTCCGGTCTTGTCGCTGAGCAGCCTGTCGATGCCGCGCAGGAGCGATCCGCCGCCGGCCATCACGAATCCGCGGTCCACAAGGTCCGCCGAGAGCTCGGGGGGGCAGCGCTCAAGCGTCGTGCGTACCGCGTCCACGACCGCGGCGACCGTGTCCGAAAGAGCCTCGCGCACCTCCTGCGAGGTGATGTGGATCGTCTTGGGGAGGCCCGCGATCGAGTCGCGCCCCTTGACCTCCATGGAGAGCTCCTCGTCGAGAGGGTAGGCCGACCCGATCCGCATCTTGATCTCCTCCGCCGTCCGCTCCCCAATGAGCAGGTTGTACGCCCGCTTCATGTAGTTGATCACGGAGGTGTCCATCTCGTCGCCCGCGACGCGGATCGACTTGGAGAAAACGATGCCGTTTAGCGAGATGATGGCGATCTCCGTGGTTCCGCCGCCGATGTCGACGATCATGTTGGCCGCGGGCTCGTCTATCGGGAGGCCGACGCCGATCGCCGCCGCCATCGGCTCGGGAATGGTGATCACCTTGCGCGCGCCCGCGTGGGTCGCGCTGTCCATGACCGCGCGCTTCTCGACGGCGGTGATCCCGGACGGGATCGCGATCACGACGCGGGGAGGCGCGCGGAAGCTCTGGCTCGCCTTCTGGATGAAGTAGCGCAGCATCGCCTCGGTCACGTCGAAGTCGGCGATGACGCCGTCCTTCATGGGGCGGATGGCGGTGATGTTGCCCGGCGTGCGCCCGAGCATGCGCTTGGCCTCGTCGCCCACGGCGCGGACCTTCCGGGTGACGGTGTCTAGGGCCACGACCGAGGGCTCGCGGAGCACGATGCCCTTGTCCTTGACGTACACGAGCGTGTTGGCCGTACCGAGATCTATGCCGATGTCGTTGGAAAAATAACCGAAAAGGTTGGCCATGATCGCGTGCTGCGTGGGGCTGGATTCTCTGGCGTTGCCGCCGACGGAATCGAATGGGCGTCGCAGGCGCCTGTCAACGAGGGAAATACGGCGGTCAGGGCCGACGGAGGCCTCCGAAAGCGGCGATTTTCGGGGGAGGCAAAGCCGTGCCTGGAATCCTGCTCGTGCAAGGGTTGGCGGTTATCCTCGCCGTCGCTGGCGCGCGCATCCTAAACCCCGGCGCCCAGGAGGTGCTGCGGCACGGGGACGAGATCCTCGCGATTGGCGCGCCCGGCCGGATCCGCGGGTGGCTGAACGAAAGGCCCGCCCAGGGCGGGCCGGCGGCCGCGCCCCTAGTTTGACCCGGGCGTCCCGGGCGATTCCGGCTTCTTCGGCTCCTCCTTCGCGGGAGGGGCGGGGGGGTCGTCATCCCGGGAGGCCTTCTTGAATTCCTTCATGGACTGCCCGAGGCCCTTTGCGAGGGCCGGGAGCTTCGTCCCGCCGAAAAGCAGAAGAAGAACGAGAAGGATGAGGACCCATTCCCCGCCGCCGCTGGGAATCAATCCGGCCATCTGGACGTCGAAGGGTGCCATGGCCTGAATCTAGCCCGGATTGCCTTCTACGCAAGAGCGTTCGGCGCCCCTAGGGCCGGGGCGGTCGCAGCGACGCGGCCACCTTGAGCAGGTTCTGGGCGTTGTCGATCTGCTCCGCGTCGAAGAAGCCGTGCAGCTGGCGGATGCGCGTGGGATGGCGCATCTTGCGCAGCGCCTTCGCCTCGATCTGGCGGATGCGCTCGCGGGTCACCTTGAACTGCTTGCCCACCTCCTCGAGCGTCCTGCTGTAGCCGTCGACCAGGCCGAAGCGCAGCGACAGCACGCGCCGCTCCCGCTCGGTGAGCGTGTCGAGGACGTCGATGATCTTCTCGCGCAGGAGCGAGTACGCCGTCATGTCGTACGGGTTCTCCGCCGACTTGTCCTCGATGAAGTCCCCGAACGAGGTGTCGTCGCCGTCGCCGACGGGGGACTGGAGCGAGATCGGCTGCTGCGCCATCTTCATGATCTGCTGGACGCGGTCGACGGGCAGGTTCATCTCGTCGGCCACCTCGTCGGGGGTGGGCTCGTGGCCGTACTCCTGGAGCAGCTGCTTCTGGACCTGCATGACCTTGTTCAGGGTCTCGATCATGTGGACCGGGATGCGGATGGTCCGGGCCTGGTCCGCGATCGATCGCGTGATCGCCTGGCGGATCCACCAGGTCGCGTAGGTGGAGAACTTGTAACCCCTGCGGTACTCGAACTTCTCCACCGCCTTCATCAGGCCCATGTTGCCCTCCTGGATCAGGTCCAGGAAAGAGAGGCCGCGGTTGGTGTATTTCTTCGCGATCGAGATCACCAGCCGGAGGTTGGCCTCGACCATCTCGGTCTTGGCGCGGTGGGCCTCGCGGACGTGGGTCATCGTGTGGTGGAAGACCTCGACCAGGCGGGCGGGCGCGATCCTCTGCTCGAGCTCGACGTGGCGCAGCCGGTTGTTGATCGCCCGGGTGTCGATCGAGGCGTCCTTCTTCGTCTTCGGGTGCTTGGCGCGCTCGAGCTGGATGTGGGCCGTCTCGACCTCCTCGAGGACGGGCCGCACCTGCTCGAGATACTCCTCGTAGACCTTCAGCTTGAAGTAGAACTTCGGGAAGTTCGCCCTGAGCGCGGTATCGCGCCTGCGGAACTTCGCAAGGGCCCTCTTGCGGTCCGGCTCGCTGCGGGCCTTCGCCTGCTCGATCCAGGCCTCGGCCACCCCGGCCTCGTTCTTCTGCGTCGTCTCGACCAGCTTGGGCAGCGTCCTGAAGTAGGCGTCGCGGCTCTCGATCTTCTTGTCGATGACGATCCGGTCGAACCGCTCCTCGCGGTTGAGCAACTTGGCGCCGAGGACGGCGATGTAGCCGCCCACCGCCGATGCGTGGAAAAGGGCCTCCTGGGCCTTGAGCTCGGCGTTCTCGATCCGCTTCGAGATCTCGACCTCCTGCTCGCGCGTCAGGAGCGGCACCTGCCCCATCTGCTTGAGGTACATCCGCACCGGGTCGTCGAGGATGTCGTTCTGCGACGAGCGGGACTCCTCCTCCTCGGCCTCCTCCTGGCGCTGCTTGTAATCCTCAACCTGGTCGGGCTCCAGGATCTCGATCTCAAGGTTCTGGAGGATGGAGAGGACGTTATCGATCTCCTCCTGGTTCTCGATCGACTCGGGCAGCGCCTCGTTGATGTCGTCGAACGTCAGGTACCCTTGCTCCTTCGAAAGCCGGATAAGCTGGCGGATCTTCTCGTTGATGCCCCCGATCGGGACCGCGGCATCGCCGGCCTCGGCCGGCGCCTGCGGGACGTTGGCGAGCGCGTTCTCGACGGCTTCGGGATGGTGGTTGTCGCCTTGTTTGGCTTTGCGCGGCATGTGGGAGGGGGCCAGGGGATTACGAAAAGAACACCTTATCCCGCCGCGGTAAGCGAAACCGGCTGGCGGAGCTGGCGTTGCAGGTCAGATAACTCCCTTAGTAGTGACGATGGGTCATCGTTAAAGTCCGATGGGGTCTTAGCTAATGCAAGTTCTATTTGGCGGATCCGCGGCCCGAGCGCGCGGTCCCGGAGCCTGCGGATCCCCTCGCGGGCGACCTTGAAGGGATCGTCCAGCACCGGCACGTCAAAGAGCAGGGATGCGACAAGCGACTTCTCATCATCGCTTTCCATCAGCGCCTCGAGGTGGTCGCGGCCGGGCCAGCTGCCGTTCTCCAGTTCGCCCAGGAACCGGTTCAGAAGGATGCCGGCGGTCTGCCCTTGGTCGATCCAGTCATGGGGGATGGCGGCGCTGAGCGGCCGGCCGAGCGTCTCGAAGTGCAGGCACAGGCGGAGCAGGTCGTGCTCGGGCGCCACGGTAGCCGGGTCCCGGGTTGCCGGCGGCGCCGAGGGCGGGCGCGCCGGCGAGCGGTCCGCGCGCCCGACAAGCCGCCTGAGGTCGCTCTGGAGCGCCGAGGCGGGCAGGCTCAGGTGCGCCGCCGCCTCGGATATGAACGCGGCGCGCGACACCTCGCTGTCCGCCGCGGCGATGATCCCAAGGACAGCCTGGGCGGCCCGGGACCTCTGCTCCGATGTCGCCGTGGAGGGCGAGGGGAGGGAGGCCCGGCACGCGAACGCGATCGCCGAGAGCGACGCCTTGCGGACCTGCTCGTACGCGGCGATGCCCCGTTCGAGAAAAAGCAGGTCGGGATCGACCTTGGCGCCGCCGACCGGCGTCAGGAAGCGCACCTCGAGGCCCGCCCGGAGCGCCATCGGCAGCATCCGCAGGGCGGCCTTCTGGCCGGCCTCGTCGCTGTCGAAGAAGCACTCCGCCTCGACGTGGTAGCGGCGCATCAGCGCGATCTGGCCCTCCGTGATCGAAGTTCCTTGGGGGGCGACCGCGGTCTTCAGGCCCACGGACCAGCACCTGAGCGCGTCCAGCTGGCCCTCGACCATGACGAAGGGCCGGCCGTCGCCGACGGCCGTCCGGGCGCGGTCCAGGTTGAACAGCAGGTTTCCCTTCGTGAAGATCGGCGTCTCCGGCGAGTTGACATACTTCGCCTCCCGGGCCGGGTCGTCCTCCGGCGTGAGGGCGGTCTGCCTTGCGGTGAACGCCACGACGCGGCCCTGGTGGTCCCGGATCGGGATCATGAGCCGGCCCCTGAAGCGGGACCGGAGGGCGCCCGTGGTGATCATCGCGTCCTCCCGGATGAAGAAAAGCCCGCATTGGCGGACCGCTTCCTCCGAGTACTTTCGCCTGAGGATCGCGGCGCCGAGCCCGCCTCCGTCCGGAGCGGCGGCGCCTATCGCGAACTCCTCGGCCAGCCCGGGCGGGAACCGGCGCTCGCCGGCCCAGTAGGCCCTCATGAAGTCGCCCGCGGGTCCGGCCGCCTTGAACGACTCATGGAAGTGCGCGGCCGCCTGGTCGTGCAGGTCGAACAGCTCCTGGCGCAGGGACCGCTCCTCCCGGCTCGGCCCCGACCCCGCCTCGTATTCGATGGCGACGCCGTAGCGCTGGCCGAGCGCCTCGACGGCCTCCGTGAACGACATCTGCTCGGTCTCGCGGACAAACGTGATCGCGTCGCCCGCCTTCCCGCATCCGAAGCACTTGTAGAAGCCCTTGTCGGCGTCGACATGGAACGAGGGGGTCTTCTCGTTGTGGAAGGGGCACAGACCCTTCAGCCGCGCCCCGCCCGCCTTGCGCAGCGTCACAACCCGCGAGACGACCTCGGCGAGGTTGACGCGTAGCTTCAGGTCGCGGACGCTGCTGGGCTTGATGACGGGCATGGACCGCGGTCGGGCCTTTCGGCCGGCCCCACCGCGAGGGAAAGAAATCACTTTCAACCGCGGCGCCGGGCTGTCAAGTTTGCCGGCCTCTTCGATCGGGCCGGCCAAACTTTGTGGAAACTTTGCCGGGCCGCGGGCGACATACTCACAATACACACCATGCGCATCCTCCAGCTCGCCGCCCTTGCCGCCTGCCTTGCCTCGATCGAGGCGACCGTCTGCCGGGCCGACTTCAAGCCCGAGGTGCAGCGGGAGCCCAAGGAGCCCGTGTGGCAGGCGCACCTGGGGGCGTTCACCGACGCCGACTACGATTCTGCCGTCGAGAAGCTCATCTCGGCCTACGAGAAGGACAGGGGAAGCGCGATAAAGCCGGGCGCGAAGAGGAAGGTCGGGCTCAAGATCTATTCGGACTCGGGCCCCGGGATGGCCACCCCGGTCCCGCTTGTCAGGGGCGTCATTGCGGCCCTGGAGAGGCGCGGGTACGCCAACAGGAGCATCTTCCTCGTCGGGCTGAACCAGCTCCGGCTCAGGATGACCGGCTACCTGCCGTCGCTCGTGACGGGCGAGACCCCGTTCAAGGGAAACCCGGTCTACGTGCTCGAGTCCAACCGGTACTACGACCCCGTCTGGTTCTACGACAGCCCGCTTCCCGAGCGCTTCGACCCGATCTTCGCCGCCCACCAGACCGAGGGCGTGCCGAACACGTCGACGAAGGACGAGGACCGCAAGAGCTTCCTGGCGACCCCGCTCTTCCTCGACACCGACTTCTGGATCAACCTTCCCGTCTACACCGACCACCAGGTGCTGGGCGTGAACGGCGCGCTCGTGAACGCGACGCTCTGGAACGCGTCGAACACCGCGCGTTTCTTCCGCTCGCCCGCCACGGCGCCCGCGGCCGTCGCCGAGATGAGCGCGATCCCGGAGCTGCGCCAGACCTGGCTCCTGAGCATCGCGAGCCTCGAGCACTACCAGTTCATCGGCGGCCCCTTCTTCAACTCCCTGTACACACGGTCCGAGCCGCTGGTCTGGCTGGGCACCGATCCCGTGATGTTGGACACCCTGATGCGCGTCCGGATCAACCAGTGGCGCCGCAAGGAGGGGTTTGAGCCGATCTCGGACGAGATCCGGACCCTGGAATTCGCCGAGACGCTCGGCGTCGGCTCGACGCTCGTCAAGAGCGCGAGGATCATCGACGTAAACTGAGCGGGCGCCCGCCACAAACGTCTTGTCACACCTGCGGCCCGTGCGCACGCTCGCGGTTCCCCGATGACCCCGGCCGCGTACCTTCCGTTCCTGATCCAGGCCCTCCTCGCGGCGGGACTGACCGGCTTCATCATCGGCTTGAGCGCGCTGCTGGGCCAGCGCGCGAAGCACACGCCCATCAAGGATTCGGCCTACGAGTGCGGCATCGCGGGCGAGGGGGTCGTCCACAGCCGCTTCTCGGTCAAGTTCTACGTCACCGCGCTCCTTTTCATGCTCTTCGACCTCGAGATCGTGATCCTCGTGCCCTGGGTCTTCGTCTACCGCGAGTTTCTCCACCAGCACATCCCCATCCTGGCGCCCATCCTTTTCTTCATCTTTGTCCTCGTGCTCGGCCTTGGGTACGAAATCAGGAAGGGCGCGCTCGAGTGGGAGCGCTGAGCGGCGGGTCGGGTCATGCGGCTAGACAAGATCATCGCCCGGAGCCGCATCATCGACCTGCGGAGCCTCACGCTTGAGGCGGCGCTCGAGGAGCTCCTCGACGTCTGCATCGCCAAGTTTCCCGACCTGAAGCGCGAGTCGATCCTGAAGGGCCTGCTCGCCCGCGAGACCACGATGACCACCTACCTGGGGCTCGGGGTCGCCCTGCCCCACGTCCGGGTCAGGACGTCGAGGCGCTACATCCTGGCGATCGGCCGCAGCCGCGCCGGGATGCGCCACCACGGCGCGATGTCCGGCGAGCGCGTGCACCTGATCATCATGCTGATCGCGGGCGAATCGGCGCGCGACACCCTCCAGGTGCTCGCGTCGATCGGCAGGCTCGTGCGCGAGAGGGAGATCGTGGACAGCTTCGTGGACGCGCCCGACCTGGACACGCTCTATGAGAGGCTGCTGGGCGGCTTTGGCGGGATGAGGCCGATCCAGGCGCAGCAGAACCGGGTCAACCGGCTCATGTTCCGCCAGGCCGAGCACGTGGCTCGGGGGGCCGGCTGCAGCGCGACCATGGTCTTCGGGGACACGTTCATCGGGGGGATCGAGCCGGCGGCCCTGAGGCCCAGGCTCAAGACGATCCTGGTCACCCGCAACCCCATCGAGCCGGGCGAGGGCGGGAGCAACTTCACCGACACGATCCAGGTCCGCTCGTTCTCGAGCCAGCGCATGGCGCAGCTGCGAAGCGCGCTCCTTGTCGCCCTCACCCGCGGCCTGATCTCGTTCAACGACAGGATCTGCTGCATCGGGGGGATCACGGGAAGCAACCAGTTCGACACGATCGTGGTCGCGGAGATCGAGCGCGAGTTCCAGACGCTGCTGTCGGGGCCGTCCACCGACCTCCTCCCGGAGGACGTGGAGCCCGAGGTCCTCGAGAGGGTGCTGGCCGTGGCGACCGAGCTCGCGGTCGAGGGCCGGGAGGGCCGGCCGGTCGGCTGCCTCTTCGTGGTCGGCGACACGGCGAAGGTCGAGGAGTTCACCAAGCCCCTCGTCCTCAACCCGTTCTACGGGTACAAGGAGGAGGATCGCAACATCCTCAACCCGTTCATGGACGAGACGGTGAAGGAATACTCGTCGATCGACGGCGCTTTCGTGATCCGGGGCGACGGGGTCGTCGAGGCGGCCGGAAGCCTGGTGCAGGCGACCGGCAACGCGGTCACTCTTCCAAGCGGGCTCGGCAGCCGCCACGCGGCGGCGGCGGCCATCAGCGTGGCGGCCAACTGCATCGCGATCGCCGTGTCGTCGAGCACGGGCCAGGTCACGCTCTTCCGCCGCGGGGTCATGCTTCCGCTGACGGAGCGGCGCCGCTAGGCGGGCCCCCTGCGGAAGTTTGGGGTTGCGCGGCGCCGGGGGCAGGTTCCTTCTGGGCGTTCAATCTCCCAATTCCCATGCAAGAACTCGTAACGCTGGAGTGCACCGAAGCCCGCAAGGAGGGCAAACCCGTTTCCCGCTACCTGACGACGCGCAACAAGAAGACCGTGACGGAGCGCATCCAGAAGAAGAAGTACAACCCACACCTGAAGCGCCACACGCTTCACAAGGAGATCAAGTAGGGGAACTTCTGCCGGGCGGTGTCAGTGCTGCTTTCCGCCGGCGGTAGAAAAGGGGAGGGAGGATCCCGGTCCGGGATGGGCGAGGTTCTGCCTGCGCGCGGCGCGCCAGCCTTCCCGGTGCTTGCGGATCCAGTCCAGGAGGGCGCGTTCGAACCCGATGTCGTATCCCAAGCGCTCGGATTCCAGCCACTTGTGCTTCAGGATCTCCTCGCGCTCGGCAAGGAACTCCTGGTAGAGGCTCGACTGCTTCACAAACTCACGAGACGACGCCACGGGGGGCTCTTTGTTGGGCGATATCATTCAACGCGTCCGATGAAACCTAGGTTCTGAGCAACGGCGCGGTCGTGTCAATGCAGACAATTTCGCGCGCTTTTTACGCGGGCCCCTGCTCGGCCTTTTCGAGCCGCCCGAGCAGCGCCTCGGCGATTCCCCGGAACACCCCGGCCGCGGAGCCCTCCGGGTGGCTCACCGCTATGGGCATCCCGCTGTCGCCCCCCTCGCGTATCTCCGGGACCAGGGGGACCTGCCCAAGGAGCACGGTGCCCAGCCTCTCGGCGGTCGCGGCCCCCCCGCCGGAGCCGAAGAGCAGGTGTTTTTGACCCGAGGGGTCGATGAAATGGCTCATGTTCTCGGCGACCCCCAGGAGCGGCACGTTGACCTTCTGGAACATGAGCCCCCCCTTGATCGCCACCCGGGTCGCGGCGGGCTGCGGGGTCGTGACGATGAGCGCGCCATCCAGGGGCAGGGTCTGCACCAGCGAAAGCTGGGCGTCCCCGGTGCCGGGCGGCAGGTCGATCAGAAGCACGTCGAGTTCGCCCCATTTCACGTTCTGGACGAACTGCTGCACCGTCTTCATGACCATCGGGCCGCGCCAGACCACGGGGGTGTCGTCGTCCACCAGGAACCCCATGCTCATCACCTTGACCCCGTGCTTCTCCAGAGGGACCAGGACGGATTCGGAGCCCTCGCCCTCGACCTCCGGCCTGCCATGGAGCCCGATCATGAGCGGAACGCTCGGCCCGTAGATGTCGATGTCCATGAGCCCCACCCGGCCGGGCCGCCCGCGGGCCGAAAGTACCTGGGCGAGCCCGCATGCGAGGTTGACTGCAAACGTGCTCTTGCCCACGCCCCCCTTTCCCGAGGCGATCGCGACGGAGTGGCGGATGCCCTTCGGGGCCCCGAGCGCGCCCTTGGCGGGGTCGCCGGCCGGGGCAGGCGCCCGGGCGGCCTGGACGGAGATCTCGACGATCGCGTGGCTCACGCCGGGGAGCGAGCGCAGGGTTTGCTCGACGTCGTCCTTGAGCTGCCTCGGCACCTTTGGGTCGTTCGTGGTGACGGCGAGGGCGACATGCGCGACGCCCTCCTCGAATCCGACCGACTTGACCAGGCCGAACGAAACGATGTCCCGGCTGAACCCGGGATACCTCACCTTCCTGAGCTGTTCCATGATGGTATCGGTCGTCACGTCGCAATAAAGAGTTGTTATGCGCCGCTTGCGCGCAAATAGAAATGTGGCACAAGCGACTAAAACCATGCCGAGACTCATCCCGCTATCCCTGGTTGCCCTTGCAATTGCCGCGCCGGCGCTCGCCCAGCGCGACATCGGGACGGTCGAGGTCCTCGCCGACAACCGGACGATCCCGGTGCGCGTTTCGGGCGCGACGCCCGAGATGAACGCCCTCGCGCTCCAGGCGTTCGGCTCCCACGGCCGGTACCACCTTGTGGCGAGCGGATTCGTGTTCGACATCCGGTTCTCGCCCGCCGGCGCGGGGCAGGTCCGCGTGGACATCTCGCGCGGCGCCGGCGCGCAGCCCGTCGCGTCCGAGGTCGCATCAGGCACGGGCCCGCGCAACGCGCTCCTGGCCGCGGCCGACGCCGCGGTCGAGAAGACGAACGGGCTCGGGCTGCGCGGGTATTTCACGTCGAGGCTTGTCTTCGTCGGCGAGCGCACGGGCCACCAGGAGATCTACACGTCCGACCTTTTCTTCGGGGACGTGACGCAGGTCACCCATGACCGGGCCATCGCGATGACGCCCCGGTGGTCCCCGGACGGGGAGCGGATCATCTACACCAGCTACTTCAAGTCGGGCTTCCCCGACATCTTCGAGATCGACCTCGGCGGCTTCCAGCGGACGACCTTTGTCAGCTTCAAGGGGACGAACAGCGGGGCGCACTTCAGCCCCGACGGCCGGCAGGTGGCGATGGTCCTCTCCGGCGAGGGCGAACCCGAGATCTACGTGAGCAATGCCTACGGGCGCGGGGTCTCCCGGAAGACCCGCTCCGACGAGGTGAAGGCGTCGCCCTGCTGGTCTCCCGACGGCTCGCGCCTGATCTTCGCGATGGAGCCCGGTCCGCAGCTCTACGTGATGCCGGCGGCGGGCGGGGTGCCGCAGCGCGTGACCTACGACACGAGCGGCTACTGCGCCGAGCCGGACTGGAGCCGTGCCGCCCCCGACAAGGTCGTCTTCACGATGAAGGTGGGGCGCAACTACCAGATCGGCGTCCTGGAGCTTTCGAAGCATCACGGCGAGCAGGCGTCCAAGGCGCCCTTTGACGGCGTCGAGCCGTCCTGGCTCCCGGACGGACGGCACGCCGTCTACACGGCGCGCACGGCGACGACGAGCCGGGTCTGCATCCTCGATACCGAGACCGGAAAGAGCACGCCCGTCAGCCCGGCGAGCTTCGGCCCGGCCCTCCAGGCGAGCGTCTGGTCTCGCTGAGCTACCTTGTCGCCGCGGCGAAATTCGCCCCGGCCGCGTCCCAGTTGGCGACGTTCCACCAGGCCGTGACGTAGTCCGGGCGGCGGCTTTGGTAGTTCAGGTAGTAGGCGTGTTCCCAGACATCGAGCCCGATGACGGGCTTGCCCTCGATTCCGGCCACCGCCTTGCCCATGAGGGGGCTGTCCTGGTTCGCCGTCGAGCCGATCGCAAGCTTCCCGTCGGCCGCGACGTAGAGCCACGCCCAGCCTGATCCGAAGCGCGACAGCGCGGCCTTTGCGAACTCCTCCTTGAACTTGTCGAACGAGGTGAACGCGGAACTGATCGCAGCGGCGAGTTCGCCCTTCGGGGCGCCACCCTTGCCCGGCCCCAGGATTGTCCAGAAGAACGAATGGTTGCTGTGGCCGCCGGCGTTGTTGCGCAGGCCGGTTCGGATCGCCTCGGGTACCTTCGATAGGTCCGCGATCAGGGCGTTGACGTCGAGCGCGGCGAGGGCGGGCTGGCCCTCCAGCAGCTTGGTTGCGTTTGTTATATAGGCCTGGTGGTGCTTCGTATGGTGGATCTCCATCGTCCTTGCGTCGATGTGGGGAGCCAGGGCGGCGTATGCGTAGGGTAGTTTGGGAAGTTCGTAAGCCATGGAGCAAATCTTGCACCTAAGGACCCGTGCGTCAACTGGCTTGGCCGAATTTGACGCCCGCGGCCGCGGCCCCGCGGTCAGGGCCCGCCGGGTTCGGCGCGCTTCAACCGGAAGAAGGCCTGGATCAGGTCCCTGCATTCGGCCTCCAGCACGCTGCCAGCCGTCACCAGGAAATGGTGGTTCGACCCGGAGAGTTCGTTGAGGTTGGCCGCGCCCCCGAGGCAGCCCATCTTGGGATCGGGCACGGCGAAACAGACGCGCTTGACCCGCGACATCACCATCGCCCCCGAGCACATCGGGCACGGCTCCTTGGTCACGTAGACCGTGGCGCCCTCAAGCCGCCAGTCGCCGAGCCTCGACGCCGCCTGGGTGAGCGCGAGCATCTCGGCGTGCGCCGTGGGGTCCCCCGACCTTTCCACCCGGTTGTGCGCGGCACCGATTACCTCGCCCCCGGACTCGATCACCGCCCCAATCGGCACCTCGTCCTCGCGCCAGGCGTCGATCGCCTGGTTGTAGGCCAGGCTCATGAAGAACGCGTCGTCGCGCGCGAGCTGCGACGGAAAGCGCTTTTCGAATGGGCAGTCGGGAGTCTCGGGCGCGGCCACGGGCACCCGATCAATAGGAAATCGGCCGAATGGGCAAACCCTTGGTGGCGGCCGGGCCCGGGCTCGCGGGCCGCTCCGCCGATCCCCGGGGGGGGCCTAAAAAACACCGGCCTTCCTCCCGTTGCGGCTTGCCGCGCGGCCTGCCGGTGAGAAACTCGGGCGATGCACCGATTGATGAACCCCATGAGGATCCCATGTGCCGTGTTCCGAAGCCTGCCGGGCGCCCTTGCCGCCGTTTCACTCGGGGTCACGGGATGCCTGATACAGGGGAACTATTCCGCGAAGGTGACGACGGCGGACGGCGTGCAGATCGACGTGCCGCTCAGCAGGGAGCCGGTGGTGGTCGACGACGGAACTGTGAGCGTCAAGAAGTTCCTGTTTCAGCCCCTGCCTATGGACAAGGGCAAGGGGCTCGCCCTGGCGTTCATGCTTGAGTTCAAGCAGGGAGCAAAGCCCGTCGCGATCCAGGTCGACGACATCAGCGACACGCCCATCCTGAGCGTCCACACCGACAATGCGCCCGCATTGTCGAATAAGAACATGTGGAGCGCGGGGACCCCACCGCGCGGCTCGGCGGACGACCTCGTGAAATGGATTATGACGCTCGAGAACACGGTGAAGGCCTACCGGTTCACCGTGAGGCTCGCGGACGGAACGACCCATGTCCTCAGGTATCCCATCTTCGCCCCCGCCCCGATGAAGGCGTACATGAGGGCGCAGCTCGGCGTCTGACGCGGTCCCCGGCTCCCGGTGCGCGCGCCCCGGAGGTAAATCCTTGACTCGACGTGGCGGATCACGCCTTTAGACTGTTCTCCTCGAACCCTGCAAAAGACCCAGCGATGACCCAAGCCCCTTCGACCGGCGCCCGCGCGAACCATGCCTGACAACGATGCGATTGAAATCGAGGGCAAGGTCGTGGCCGTGCTTCCGGGCACGATGTTCAAGGTTGAGTTGCTGAAGAGCCCGGGCCACGTGGTCCTGGCCCACATCTCGGGCAAGCTGAGGAAGAACTTCATCAAGATTGCCGCAGGGGACACGGTGAAGATGGAGATGAGCCCGTACGACCTCGAGAAGGCGCGGATCACGTTCCGCATGAAGGAGCAGGGCGGCAGCCCCGCCCCGCCGCCGCGCCGCCGCTATTGAGGCGGGCCGGCGGGCCCCCATGCAGACGAGCGCATTCGCGTCGGACATCGACGCTTACCTCGCGTACATCGACCTTGAGCGCGGACTGGCGCGCCACACGCGCGAGAGCTACCGCCTCGACCTGGAGCAGTGCGCGGCTTTCGTCGCGGGGCGGGGCGCCGCCGACTGGCGCGCCGTCACGGCCGACCAGGCGGGGGCCTGGGTCAGGTCGCTTAGCCGGCGCTCGGCCGCCTCGAGCCAGGCCCGCAAGCTGACCGCGCTCAGGATGTTCGCCCGATTCCTGGTCCGGGAGCGCCTGCGGCCCGACGATTTCACGGAGCTCCTGGCCGGGCCCAGGCTCGTGCGCCGGCTGCCGCAGTCCCTGTCGGAAGCCGAGGCGGCGCGACTCCTTTCATCCCCGTCCGGCGGCGATCCCACGTCGCTGCGCGACCGGGCCATGCTCGAGCTGTTCTACTCCAGCGGACTGCGGGTCTCGGAGCTGGCCGCCCTGACGATCCAGCAGGTCGACCTCGAGAACGGGTTTGCCCGGGTGTTCGGCAAGGGATCGAAGGAGCGCGTTGTACCGATGGGCGCAAGGGCGCGCGAGGCGCTTGGGACCTGGATCGCCTCGGGCCGGCCCCACTTCGTCAAGTCGCGCACGCGCAGCGAGCTCTTCCTCGGCAGCCGCGGAACCGGGCTCTCGAGGGTGTCGCTCTGGACGATCGTCAAGAAGCACGCGAAGCGGGCCGGGATCGCGAAGAACGTCAAGCCCCACCTCCTGCGCCATTCCTTCGCGACGCACCTGCTCTCGGGGGGGGCGGACCTGCGGGCGATCCAGGAGATGCTGGGCCACGCGAGCATTTCGACGACGCAGATCTACACGGCGGTCGAGGGCAAGCGCCTCCTCGACCAGCACGCCCGTTTCCATCCCAGGAACCGGGACAAATGACCTGGGCCGCGGGCCAAATACCCTTGACCGGCTTGCGATTCGCGCCGTCATCGTCTGCCTTTGCGGTCCGTGAAGATCAAAGTCTTTGTAACACCGAAGAGGAACGTCCTGGACCCTCAGGGAGCGGCCGTAGGCCACGCGCTCGAAAGCCTGGGGCTTCGCGGGCTGAAGTCCGCGCGTGTCGGCAAGGTGATTGAACTGGACGTGGACGGCCCCGACACCCCGCAGTTCCGGGCGCAGCTGGACAAACTCTGCCGGGACCTCCTCAGCAATCCGGTGATCGAGGACTACCACTACGAGATCGCCGGCCACTGATCGGCGGCACGATGAACATCGCTGTGCTGCAGTTCCCCGGGTCAAATTGCGACCAGGATGCGTTCCAGCTTTTCGCCAGCGGACTCGGGCTTCCGACGCGCTACGTCTGGCACAAGGACACGCGGCTGGGCGAGGCGGACCTCGTGGTGCTGCCGGGAGGGTTCGCCTACGGCGACTACCTGCGCTGCGGGGCGATCGCGCGCTTCTCGCCGGTCATGGGCGCCGTCCGCGAATACGCCCGGAAGGGCGGCCTCGTCCTCGGCATATGCAACGGGTTCCAGATCCTCTGCGAGGCCGGGCTGCTCCCGGGCGCGCTGATCCGGAACAGCTCCCTCGAGTACCGCTGCATGACGTGCGAGCTCGCGGTGGAGGACGCCGGCCCGGCGTTCAATCCCGGGACTCTCGGGGCCCGGATCCGCCTGCCGATAGGGCACGGCGAGGGGAACTTCAGGATCGACGAGGCGGGCAGGGCGGGGCTCGAGGCGAACCGCCAGGTCATCCTCCGGTATCTGGACAATCCCAACGGCTCGCTGGACGGCATCGCCGGCGTGCGCAGCGAGGCGGGCAACGTGTTCGGGATGATGCCCCACCCGGACCGGGCGTTCGAGCGGTTTCACCCGAGCCGCGACGGGCTTTCCGTTGCGCGGGCGGTCCTGGCGGCCCGGTTTCCCGATTTGATCCGCAAAAGCGCATGAAGCAAGGAGGACTCCCGCCCAATCCCGACCCGGTGCTCAACCAGCCGATCACGCCGGAGCTGGTCACGAAGCACGGGCTGCTTCCGGAGGAGTTCGAGCAGGTGCGCCGGCACCTGGGCAGGGATCCGACGCTGACGGAGCTCGGGATATTCTCGGTCATGTGGTCGGAGCACTGCTCGTACAAGAACACGAGGCCTCTCCTGAAGGGGTTCCCGGTGGAGAAGACGGGGGCCACCGCGGATTTCGGGCGCGTGCTCGTGAGGGCGGGCGAGGAGAACGCGGGCATCATCGACGTGGGCGACGGATGGGCGATCGCCTTCAAGATCGAGTCGCACAACCATCCGAGCGCCGTCGAGCCGTTTGAGGGCGCGGCGACCGGGGTCGGGGGGATCATCCGCGACATCTTCACGATGGGCGCGCGGCCGGTCCTCGTCACGAACTCGCTGCGGTTCGGCGAGCTGGACTCCCCGGTGACGAGGCGGCTCCTGAGGGGCGTGGTCGCCGGGATCGCGCACTACGGAAACTGCGTCGGCGTCCCCAACATCGGGGGAGACATCTACTTCGACCGCTCGTACGAGGGCAACCCGCTTGTCAACGCGCTGTGCCTGGGGACGCTCCGGCACGAGCAGATCCGGCGGGGAAAGGCCACGGGACTGGGCAATCCCGTGTATTATGTCGGCGCCGCCACGGGGCGGGACGGCCTCGGCGGGGCCTCTTTTGCATCGAGGGAGCTGAGCGCAGAGAGCGCGTCGGACCGGCCGGCGGTGCAGAAGGGCGACCCCTTCATGGAGAAGCTGCTGATCGAGGCGTGCCTTGAGATGATGGCGGTCCCCGGCCTCGTCGTGGGAATCCAGGACATGGGGGCGGCCGGGCTCACCTGCTCGACGTGCGAGACCGCCAGCCGGGGCGGCTCGGGGATCGAGATCGAGCTCGACCGGGTGCCGCAGCGCGAGCCCGGGATGAACTCCTACGAGATCATGCTCTCGGAGTCGCAGGAGCGGATGCTCGTGATCGTCCAGGCGGGGCGCGAGAGGGAGATCGAGGAGGTCTTCGCGAAATGGGACCTGCACGCGGCGCGCGTGGGCTCGGTGACGGACACGGGCCGGATGCTGGTCAGGCACCATGGCGTCCCGGTTGCGGACATCCCGGCCTCGGCCCTGACCGACGGCGCGCCCGTGTACCAGAGGGAAGCGAGGAGGCCAGCGTACCTGGACGAGACGTCGCGCTGGACGCCGGAGAGGGCGGGGCTTGCCGACCTGGACCTCGCCGGCGCGCGGGCGGCGCTGCCCAGGCTCCTTTCGCATCCGACCATAGCCTCGAAGAGGTGGATCTACCGGCAGTATGACCACATGGTGCAGCACGGGACCGTCGTTGAGCCGGGAAGCGACGCCGGCGTCGTGCGCCTCCGGCTGGGCGGAAGCGAGAAGTTCATCGCGGTCAGCAACGACTGCAACGGCCGGTACTGCTACCTGAACCCGCGGCGAGGCGCGATGATCGCCATGGTGGAGTGCCTCCGGAATCTCGCGTGCGCGGGCGCGGCGCCGCTGGCGATGACCGACAACCTGAACTTCGGGAACCCGTACAAGCCGGAGAACTTCTACCAGCTGAAGGAGTGCGTGGAAGGCCTCGCAGAGGCGTGCCGCTTCTTCGACGTGCCGGTGGTCGGGGGAAACGTATCACTCTACAACGAGTCGCCCGAAGGGGCGATCGACCCGACGCCCACGGTCTCGGTGGTCGGTCTCATCGAGTGTGAGGCGCACATCACGCGCCAGTACGCCCGGGCCGCGGGCGCGCGGCTGATCCTGCTCGGCGGGGCCCCGACGGAGCTCGGGGGCAGCCAGTTCCTGGGAATCGTCCACGGGAAGAAGACGGGCGACGCGCCCGCGGTGGACCTCGCCGCCGAAAAGAGGCTGCAGGCCCTCCTGCTCGGCCAGATCAAGGCGGGAAGGCTGGGGGCGGCGCACGACCTGAGCGAGGGCGGGCTCCTCGTGGCGGTCTGCGAGATGCTTTTTGGCCTCGTGGGCCTGGGCGCGGTGGTCGACCTGTCCGGACTGCCTTCGCCGCGGCAGGACGCGCTGCTGTTCGGCGAGAGCCAGGGGCGGGCGCTGGTTTCGGCGGCGCCCGCCGACGAGCCGGCTGTGCTGGCCGCGGCGGCGGCGGCCGGGGTGCCGGCGGATTCCATCGGAGAGGTGACGGCGGACGGTGCGCTCACGGTTAAGACGGCGCGGGGCCCGCTGGAATGGGCCGTCTCCGGGTTGCGCGCGGGCTGGGAAACCAGCATAGAGACGGCCATGAAGCGCCCCGGACTCGGCTGAAGCACCGCCATGAGCGATTCAATCTCACACGAATGCGGGGTCGCCCTGGTGCGGCTGCTCAAGCCCCTCTCGCACTACCAGGAGAAGTACGGGTCGCCGCTTTGGGGCTTCACGAAGCTCTTTCTCCTGATGGAGAAGCAGCACAACAGGGGCCAGGACGGCGCCGGCGCCGCATGCGTCAAGCTGGACGTCCCCGCGGGCGAGCCATACATGTTCCGCGAGAGGAACGTTAAATCCAACCCGCTCGACAGGATTTTCAAGACGCTCCTCGACCAGTACAAGGACAAGGTGGCGTCCGGGGTGATCCACCCGGAGTTCTCGGAGACGGTGAAGAGGAATTTCGACTTCGGGGGCGAACTCCTCCTGGGCCACCTGCGGTACGGGACGAGCGGGGGCTACAACCTGAGCGCGTGCCACCCGTTCTTCAGGCAGAGCCCCTGGGCCACGCGCAACCTGGCCCTGTGCGGAAACTTCAACCTGACCAATACCGCCGAACTGAACCAGTCGCTGATCGCGATGGGCCAGCATCCCGTGTTTGCCACGGACACGCAGGCGATCCTGGAGAAGATCGGGTTCTTCCTCGACGAGGAGCACGAGGACATCTACCGGAGCCTGAGGGCCCAGAACGTCGCCGGCGAGGAGCTGTCCCGGAGGATCAGCGAGGACCTCGACCTCGCACGCGTGCTGACGCGGGCCTCGCAGAAGTGGGACGGCGGATACGTCCTTTGCGGCATCGTAGGGAACGGCGACGCGTTTGTCGCCCGCGACCCTTCGGGGATACGGCCGTGCCACTGGTTCCGGAACGACGAGGTCGTCGCGTTCGCCTCGGAGAGGGCGCCCCTCATGACGGCGTTCGACCTCGCCGCGGGCGACGTGGAGGAGGTCAAGCCGGGCCACGCGGTCGTGATCAAGCGCCGCGGGACGATTTCGGAGCAGGCGTTCATGCCGGCGCTCCCGCGGGCGTCGTGCTCGTTCGAGCGGATATACTTCTCGCGCGGCAACGACGTCGACATCTACAGGGAGCGCCAGGCTCTTGGGGGCGGGCTGGCCGCCCAGGTGCTCAAGGCGATCGACCGCAACTGGGCGGACACGGTGTTCGGGTTCATCCCCAACACGGCCGAGGCCGCCTACTACGGGCTCATGTCGGCGCTGCGGACGGTGCGCCGCGGGGAGGTCAAGGCTGCGATCATCGAGGCGAACCGCGCGGGCAGGCTGACGGAGGCGCTGCTCGACGACCTCATCCTGCGCAACTGGCCGCGCGGCGAGAAGGTCGTGACCAAGGATATCAAGATCCGGACGTTCATCGGGCAGGAGTCCATGAGGAACCAGCTCGCGAGCCACGTGTACGACGTCACGTACGGGTCCGTGAGGGCCGGAGTCGACAACCTGGTCTGCGTCGACGACTCGATCGTCCGCGGCACGACGCTGCGCCGCTCGATCCTGCGGATACTGGCCCGGCTCAACCCCCGCAAGATCGTGATCGCGTCCACGGCGCCCCAGATCCGCTATCCCGACTGCTACGGGATCGACATGTCGGAGATCGGGAAGTTCGTCGCGTTCGAGGCGGCGGTGGACCTGCTCAAGGAGAGCGGGCGCACCGAGCTCCTCGGCGACGTGTACAGGTCGTGCTGTCTCGAGGTCGAGCGCAAGGGCACGGTCAACCACGTGCGCAGGATCTACGAGCCGTTCACGGCGGAGGAGATATCCGCGCGCATCTCGAAGCTGGTGAGGCCCTCGCACATCGAATGGCGCGGCGAGATCGAGATCATCTTCCAGACGATCGAGAACCTGCACGCGGCCGTCCCCAACCACACCGGCGACTGGTACTTCACGGGGCACTACCCGACGGACGGGGGATTCCGGGTGGTGAACCAGGCCTACGTGAACTACTACGAGAAGAACGAGGGAAGGTCGTACTAGCGCCGCGCCATGTCGCTCTCCTACGAGTCCTCCGGAGTCCGGTACGGCCCCCTCGACGCGTTCAAGCGGGCGTGCCAGAAGGCCGCGCGGACGACGACGGACCTGCTGGCCGGCCACGGCTTCAGGGAGCCCACGACCGCCCGGGGCGAGAGCGCGTACCTGATCGAGGCCGGCGACCATTTTCTCGCGCACGTGGAGGAGGGCCTCGGAACGAAGAACCTCGTGGCGGATGCGGTCCAGGCCGAGAGCGGGCGCTGCCATTACAGGGCGATCGGGATCGACACGGTGGCGACGATCGCGAACGACCTGGTGACGAGCGGCGCCCTGCCCATCGCCGTCGCGATGCACGCGGCCGTGGGGGATTCGGTATGGTTTGCGGACGAGCACCGGGCGCAGGAGCTGGTCAAGGGGTTCGCCGAGGGCTGCCGCGAGGCAGGGGCCGTGTGGGGCGGGGGGGAGACGCCCGCGCTGCGGGGAATGATAGAGCCGGGGACGGTCGTCCTTTCCGGGTCGGCGATCGGCCGGATTACCCCGAAATCGCTCCGGATCACCGGCGACGTCGCGGACGGCGACGCGATCGTGTTCCTCGCGTCCTCCGGGGTACAGACGAACGGGCTCACTCTTTGCAGGAGGATAGCGGAGAGCCTGCCGGCGCGCTACTCCACGCGCATCGAGGGCGGCGTGACGCTCGGCGAGGCGCTGCTGGAGCCGTCCACCCTGTACGTCGCCTTTGTCAGGGAGTGCCAGCGGCGGGCGATCTGCCTCAAGTACGCCGCGCATGTGACGGGCCACGGCTGGCGCAAGCTGATGAGGCTCGAGGTGCCGTTTGTCTACGAGATCACCGCGCCGCGCCGCCATCCCGCGATCTTCCGCTTCCTGATGGAGGCCGGACCAGTCGACCCAAGGGAAGCGTATGCGACCTTCAACATGGGGATCGGCTTCGCGGTCTACGTAGCCCCGGGCGTGGCGGCGGCCGCACTCGAGGCTGCGCGAGCCACCGGCTACGACGCATGGATTGCCGGGCGGGTGCGCTCGGACGGCGGGCGCAAGGCCGTTTCAATCCCGTCGCTCGGCCTTGAATTCGAGGGCGACACGCTGCAGGTGAGGTGACCCCACCGGGTTGCGTTGTCACGGAGGTATGGCAAACGGGTGGCGGACCGGGAAAATCAGGGCCCTGTTGCGGTTTGGCGTTGCAATTGCTATGTTATCCATGAGTCCGTGGGGCTGATTGCACCCAGGGTACATTAACGTCGAACTATGAAAAAGACCACTAAGACAGTAAAGACGCCCGCCCCGGCGACCAAGCTCACTGCGCCCGCCCCAGCGCGCAAATCCACCATCGCGCCCAAGATCAAGCAGGCTGCCGCGGCCTCGCTTGCTGCGCCTGCGATCATGGCCAAGCCAAAGGCGGCCGGGGTAACGATCACGGCGAAGGTAGACGTCGGGTTCGGCAACACCCTTTTCCTTCGCGGCAACGGCGCAGGCCTTAACTGGAGCAAAGGAACGCCACTCGCTTGCGTTTCGAGCGACACTTGGCGCGTCGTCCTTCCAAGGGCGGACAGTCCGTTTGCCTTCAAGTTCGTCCTGAACGACACCGCATGGAGCGCCGGCAAGGACTACCTTGCGGGTCCGGGGGACACGGTGACCGTCACGCCCGCCTTCTGACGGGAGCCGGCTTCCGGTCGGGATTGATTTCGGCGAGGCGCCCGCCCAGCTGGCGGGCCGCCTCGTCGCGGTCGTCGAGCGCTCCCGCCTCGACGGGCACGCAGCGCATATGGACGCGCGAGAAGGGCTTCGGCACGTGGAATCCGTCCCAGCTCGGCAGCCTCCAGGACGACTCGTAGTCCATCCCCACGAGCATCACCCGCGCCCGGGCGCGGCGCGCAACGATCAGGGCGCCGGGCTTCATCTCGTACACGGGCCCCCGCGGTCCGTCCGGGGTGATGCCGACGTCGTTGCCATCGCGCAGTTCCTCGACGAGCGCGGTAGCGGCCTCGCGCCCGAGCCTGCTTGACGAACCCCTGACTGCTTTTAGGCCGGCGATGGAAAAGAATGTTGCCAACCAGGCGCCGTCGCGGCTCGCGCTCACGAGCCCGTAGAGCGGATGGCCGCCGCGAAAGCGCCGGACGAGCTCGGCGGCGACGAACAGCCGGTTGTGCCACAAGACGAAGATGATCGGCTCGCCCAGGAGCGTGATGTTCCGAAGGTCCTCCGCGGGGAACGCCATCCGAAGCGTCATCGACCAAAGCCGGACGATTGCGGCCAGGGGCCAGGCCAGGGCCGGCCACCAAAGGGGGAGCCCTTGCACGTGTCTTTCGGGGGGCGTATTCAGCGCCGCTCTTGTCTCGCATATGACGCGTGCCTGTCGAGCCGCATTGACGAGCCCGGGCTTTGCGGGCACCGAACGGGGAATGATTGCTCCGTGCCCCCATCTGCCGCCGCCCCGGCCGGGTCTCGACTGGCGCGCGCTCAACGCCTTCAGGGTCGGCGACCGCGGCCCGCGCTTTTATTGTGCCTGCCTGGAATACGCGAACGCGCTCTGGAGGCGGAGACTTGCGGCGAGGGCCATCCTTTGCCTCGACAGGGCCATGGGCGCGAACCTCGGGGGCGACGAGCCCGTGCTCTCGGAATGGCCGTTGCCGTACGCGGCCATGGCCTGGTTCATGCGGCACTCGCCCCAGGGGGCCTTCATCGGCAACCCGCGGATCCATTTCCAACATTATGCCGGTCGGATGAACGAGCCGCGCAAGCAGCAGCGCCGGTGGAGGGCCTGGGCATGCTGGGCGCTTGCAAGGAAGGCCATGCCGGATCTTCCGGGTGACCCGCGGCACAAGGTGCACATGCCCACGCTAAGACAGATTGAGGCGCGGCTTCAGAAACACGGGATCCCAGGCGAGGCCCTGCTCTGGAGATCTGAACTCAAGCATCTGGGCAAATGAGGGAGATTGGCGCGGTGGGCGAGACTCGAACTCGCGACCGACGATTTAGAAAGAGTTCGACCTAAAAATAGGCCACTCATTAACCAACAATGGCATTAGAATTGTTATAACTCGCACATTCTTTATTATACCACTTCAAATCCACCTCAATTCTTTGCTCACTTTGGGAGAGAGGGAAAAGTGGCGTCCCCGGCGGGACTCAAACCCGCGACCCCCTGCTTAGAAGGCAGGTGCTCTATTCAGCTGAGCTACGAGGACGTGAACCTAGTCTGACCTTTTCAACTCCACTTTCAATCCGGCTTTTTCCTTCGGAGCCCGAGCGAAGTCGGATCGAAAATCTTGGGCAACTGCAAATCAACGCGCCAAGTCCGTCAGGCACCGTGCGTTGCAGTGATTGCCGACAGAACACTTCGTTCTAGTGAAACCCGGTCTCATTTTTGACCTCCCCACCGGACTTGTTGGGTTGGTTCCTACCAGACCCCCTCTGGGCGGTCTGGAGACCTGGGCAGGATCAAAGAAGTCTCGTTGGACCTTAGGTGGTGTATAGGGTTGCTGGTCTTCGAGTGCTCCTGACCACAGGAATCGTCCAACGAACAACAACCCCACCCCTGATCATAGTTGGGTTTTTGTGTCCGTTCAGAAGAAGCATAGGAAGCAGAATTCAAACAGAGCTGACACGTTCTGATTCAGAACGGGAACGTGTGACCACCTTCCCCTCGACGGGCCGACATTAGCGGTTCCGTCTGAATCAGAGCCGGTGGACGGGGTGAATCGCATTAACTCACCCGCCGTCGGTATATACGGAAACCTGATGTGCAAAACTCGATTTCATGGGGACGAATCAGAGGCTGAATTGCCGGTTCGTCCCTCTCCCATTCAGAAGACATGACTACTTCTGTCGTGAGTGTCCATCTTCCCCACCATACTGGGCGGAGTTTTGTCACGAAGAGATGGGTTTCGCACATTTAGGGCGCCCGACCGACGGGTGCGATCTCCTGATTTTCCAAAGTCATATAGGCGTGACCGCCCCTTCCCCCTTTCGAGGATAATACGAATCCGAGGTTCCCCAATCGATTTACCAAATTGATCCCACCGGGAGTGACTACAGATGTTTCCCTGCCATCCCACGCGGTCATAGATATAGACGTTGCCGAATTCGGAGACGATTCCGACGGAATATGCATCCCAATCCAGGAGGCTTGCGAACGGTCTTCCGTGGACGCGCTTAAATGGAACGATACAGGGAAAGGAATAGGGTCCATCCCCCGCCCCTGTACGCCATCGCTGAGAGTAATGAACTCCATAGCCCTGTTGCCGGCCTTCATCATTTGAGATGCTAATCCGTCCCTGACGGAGGTTTTCGCCAGAAGCTTGTCGTGTTCGTCAGTCAGTGACTCATAGGCACCGGTTGCATCAATTCCCAACTTGGCGATCAGATAGGGGTTCTTCGCGTCGCCACCCAATCCGCTCTGGACGTACAATCCTGATGGCCCGTAGCTTGCCCAATGGTAGTTGTCGGCAGCTGTAGCGGGGACGGAAACCTGGCCAATGGTAAGCGCCGCCCCCGACACGGTGCCTAAGGATACACTCGATGTGACTTCTGATTTGTCGGAAAAGGATTCCATCGAAAGCGTCGACCCGTTACCGACCGCCTTAATTTGGGCAACCGCCATGCCCTTATTGTTCACGATTTGCAGCCCGTGTGAAACCAGCAAGCTTCGGTCCTGTTCGAGTTGGGCCTCCATCTTTCCAAGTTTGTCTGTTAGGGATGATATTTGACTCCTTTGCTCTATGAAAAAAGCTGCTGCCACTGCGATGGCTGCTAAAGTTAGATATAGGTTCGCCGTCGCGCTGGTGGGTTTCATGGGCATAGGTGTTGGATAGTGCGATATGGTGAGGTCAATAGTAAGTGTTCAGATTTCGGGCTGTAGATTGTCGTGGTCGTTTGCGACGGGTAGCAAGTGCATAGTGTCGGATCGGTTAACGGCTGTACGACCGATTGCTATAGGACGTTCGATATGGACTGCTGGAGTGAATGTTGGCGTGGCGTTTCTTCCCTGAGGGCCGAAGGAACAGGCAGCCAGATTAAGGTTATCTTCGTGAAAGAATACCGTACCGCCATGTCGCAATGTCGGTCCTAAAATGCAGTGAGCATCGATTCTTCCGACGAAATTACCGTCCTTCAAACGACGCTCAATAATTACCCAGTACCAAACGCCCTTCTCTGGATCGAACACCTTCACCATCGATCCTCGGGTGATCTTATCGAAATCGGATTTTAGAGGGCGCTGATACTCCTCAGCCAGCTGAGCTACCGCTGCAAACCAATGCGATGTCATCTGGCAAGACACGGCGAGAATTGGAAGTTGTAACCCGTTTGTGCCGACCTATGGTCCCGGGATGCGCCAGCCATCGGAAGATAGGCAGGAAAGCGCCCGGATCGACCTTGTAGCGCGGGGCGGCGGAGTGCCATCATCGCCGTGAATCATCGGGAGTCTACCACGCCTTAGCAAAGAATCCAGGCGAGCAGCATCGCCGGTCCCTCAAGACGGACGAACGCAGGTTTGCCGGGCGACGGATGCGGTGGAAAATGCCTGCCGTGCGGCTGATTCTTAGATCGCCAGCTCCATGGAAAAACGCTCTCGAGAAAATGAAGAACCGCCTCCGGATGCTCGATCCACATTGGTTGAATCCGGCCGCTATATTTCGGGCGAAGCAAAAGGGGCTCCCTGGAAGCGGATTCTCCAGGCCTCAATAATAGCAGTTGCGGGGCTTTGGATCTATTGGCCGGCAATCCATGGCAACTGGCTATGGGACGACGTCGGCCTGGTTGCCGGCAATGAGAGCCTGCGCAGCCTCCGGGGCCTTTGGGACATTTGGTTCTCGAGCCCCAGCTACGACTACTGGCCGATGAGTTCGACGGTGTTCTGGGCCGAATGGCACCTCTGGGGAGACCGGCCCGCCGCATTCCACGCCGTTGGGTTGGGCCTGCATTTGCTCAGCGCCCTCCTTGTGTGGCGCGTATTGGGCAAGCTGGGTCTCCGCTGGGCATGGCTGGCGGCGCTCGTATTCACAATTCACCCCCTCGCCGTCGAATCGGTTGCCTGGATCTCCGAGACCAAGAACACCCTTTCTCTGCTCTTCTTTCTGTTATCGCTGAGCGCCTACCTGGACTACGACCGAACCGGCAGGAGATCGGGCCACGTCTTCTCAATTCTATGCTTCTTGGCTGCGATGCTGAGCAAGGCCTCGGTGGTCATGCTTCCCGTCACGCTCCTGCTCTATTGTTGGTGGAGGCGAGACCGGATTTCCTGGAATGACCTAGCGAGATTGGCCCCCCATCTCGCGATCGCCCTGGTTCTCGGCCTTGCGGCAATGCATTTCCAGTCTGCCCATGCGCCCGTGGACCCCGCCGTCGACTCCCGGGGCCCCATCACACGGCTTGTGGGCGCCGAGACGGCGGCCGTTTTTTATCTAGGGAAGGTCTTTTGCCCGGTCGCCCTGATCCCAATCTACCCGCGCTGGGCCCTCGACAAGTCGTGGCCCTTCGCCCTCCTGTCAGGGACATTCCTGGCGGCTGCGCTCTGGCTCATGTGCGCCCGCCGCAGCGGCTGGGGCCGGCATGCGCTCTTGGGCTTCGGCTTCTTCCTGCTCAACCTTCTTCCCGCGCTCGGCTTCGCAAGGATGACGTTCATGAACATCAGCTGGGTCGCGGATCACTTCGTCTATCTGCCGATGATCGGCATGATCGGGCTGTTCGTGCTTGGGGTGGAGGCGTGCCATCGGCGGCTTCCCGCCTTCCAGCAGCCGTTTCTCAGTTTTGCGGTGATCGCTCTCTGCGGCCTTCTGGCGTGCGGGAGTCGGCTTTGCGCGGCGCACTGGGAAGGCGCCGAAGCTCTGTGGTCGTACACGATCGATCGCAATCCAGGCGCCTGGATGGCCCAGTTCAACCTGGCGGCTGAGATTCACAAGGTTCCCGGCCGCCTGGCCGAAGCGATCGCCCATTATGAGGAAGCCGTGCGCCTCAAGCCCGATTTCGCCGAGGCGCACAACAATCTTGGCCGGGCCCTCGAGGCGACTCCCGGGCGACTGAACGACGCGATCGGCCACTATGAGGAGGCGCTGCGGTTGGCGCCGGATTCTGCCGAGGCGCATAACAATCTCGGTGGCGCCCTTGAGGCGCTGCCCGGGCGACTGGATGAGGCGATCGCCCAATACGGGGAGGCGCTGCGCCTCAAGCCCGATTTCGCCGAGGCGCACAACAACCTTGGCAGCGCCCTCCAGTCGATACCCGGGCGGCTGAATAAAGCGGTTGCCCACTATGGGGAAGCGCTGCGCCTTAGGCCCGGCTTTGCCGAGGCGCACAACAATCTCGGTGGCGCCCTTGAGGCGATGCCCGGGCGATTGGACGATGCGATCGCACAATATGTGGAGGCGCTGCGCCTGAAGGCCGACTTTGTCCAGGCGCGCCTCAATCTCGCCCGCGTCCTGGGGAAGATGCCCGGGCGGTTGGACGAGGCGATCGCCCAATATGGGGAGGTGCTGCGCCTGAGGCCAAATCTTGCCGAGGCCCATTTCAACCTGGGTTGCGACCTGCAGAAGGCCCCCGGCCGGCTGGACGAGGCGATCGCGCAATACAGGGAGGCGGTGCGGTTGAAGCCGGATTATGCCGACGCCTATTTCAACCTCGGCGTCGCGCTGGAGGCCATGCCCGGCCGGACGGACGAGGCTGTCACCCAATATGAGGCAAGCCTGCGGCTCAGGCCGGGTTTTGCCCGGGCGCATTTCAATCTGGCCTGCGCCCTGGAAAAGGTGCCCGGCCGGTTGGACGAGGCGATCGCGCAATACAAGGAAGCGATTCGCCTGGAGCCCGATCTTGCCGAAGCGCATGGCAATCTGGGAAACGTCCTCGTGGAGCGTCCCGGCCGGTTGGATGAGGCGATCGCGCAATACGAGGAGGCTCTACTCCTGAAGCCCGATGATGCCCGGGCGCACTACGGCCTTGGTTTCGCCCTGGAGAGGATGCCAGGCCAGTTGGATCGGGCGATCGCGCAATACGAGGAAGCGCTTCGCCTGAAGACCGATTATGCCGAGGCGAGCAACAGTCTTGGGATCGCGCTCTGCCGGACCGGAAGGATTCAGGCGGGGATCGGGTTCATCGAGGCGGCGCTTCGGTTGCACCCGGATTTTGCGCAGGCGCATCTTGCGCGCGCCTCCGCTTTGCTTCAGATTGGCCGCAGGGACGATGCGATTGCCGAGTGTGGCCAAGTCCTGCGGATGCGGCCAGACGATCCCGCGGCGCGCAGAATGCTCGAACTTATCCGGTCTTCGCATTGACCGGTCAGGCGGTGCGGCCCGCCGGGCGCGTCGCGACCGTTTTCTATTGGCCCGGCGCGTCGATCGCCTGCAGCACATGGCCCTTCGCGTCGAAGAAGGAGCTGGAGTCGGGCCCGCTGCCGCGGCCCGTGGCCCCGGGGACGAACGTGGCCTCCGGATGCCAATAGATGACGCCGATTCCGCGGCCGTCGGGCGCCTCTTTGACGGCCTTGATGAGGTCGACCAGGAACTGTCTCTGCCCCGCGGGCGTCATGGGCCACGCCATGTACTTCGATGCGTTGGGCGATGGACGGATATCCCATGACGGATAGCCGGTTTCCACAATCATCACGTCCTTGCGATACCGGCGGATGGTCTCGCGGAGATTGGCCCGGACATTTTCCAGCGAGCCGTGCCAATGCGGATAATAGCTCTGGCCGACGATGTCGAAGTCGACGCCTGCGGCGGTCAGGTGGTCAAAATACCAGCGGGTGACCGGCCAGTCGCCTCCGCAGTCGATGTGGATGACAATGCGGACATGATCCCGGGCGGTTGTCGCCGAGCGGACGCCTCCAACGCCGGCCTTGATGATGCGGACCAGGTGATCCCACTGCCTGGCGTCATCGTACGGCTGCGGCGGCTCGATCACCTGCACCTCGCCCTCAAACACCTTGACGGTCGAGAGCGGAACCTTGACCTGGCCGTCGGGCCACAGCGTCCCGCCCGTGATCTCGTTGCCGACCTGAACGAAATCAGGGGTGGCGCCTTCGTCCTTGAGCGTCCTGATGACCTGTGCGGTGTAGCTTTCTGTCCGTTTGACGAGCGCCTCGAAGCCGAGGCCGGCCCACGCGGCGGGCTTGTTCTGTTTCTGCGGGTCGGCCCACCAGTCCGAATAGTGGAAGTCGAGCATCAGGGTTCCGCCGGCGTCTTTGATCCGCTTGGCCAGCTTCGCGGTGTACTCGAGCCCGTTGAGGCCGTCCCGCGGATCAACCCAGATGCGCAGGCGAAAGCACGTCCAGCCGTGCTTCATGAAGATGGCCAGGGGATCGGAGGGCTTGTCTCCGTCCAGGTAAATGCCGCCGCGCCTCTCGACATCGGATAGCGTCGAGATATCGGCGCCCACATAGAACGGCGATGCCCCTGCGTCGGGCGGCGCAGGGTCGGCGGCATGGGTCGCGGGCCCGGCGGCCAGCAGGGAAAGCAGCGCGGCCATGAGCGCCTTCCGGCGCAGGGCGCGGTTTGCCGGCGCGATGCCGGTCGTGGTCTTTGCTCGGTCTTGCATGGGTTTGGCTGAGGCTCAGGGGTACATTGGCTGCGGGCGGCGCCCAGCCCATCGGATCAATCTCCCCGCGTTGCCAAGGAGACCGGGGGCTCAGGCTTCGACTTTGCGGCCCATGTAGACTCCCGTGCCCCACCGGAGTCAAACGGTGAACGGATATCAAACCCCGCGATCTGGTGCCGCCGGACACCGTCGAGGCGGCATATTATCCCGGTGGGAAGCCCTGCGGGCATCGCAAGACACTCCACATCGGGCGGTTTCAAGAGGTTTACCGTGTCATTACGATTCATATCTTATTGCGCAGGAATGATTAAAAGGAAGTATATAACCGGCGTTGGGCAGAATTACTCACTCGGGCGTGTTTATCTTCCCTTAAACATAAGAGGGTGTGAAATAGGGTCAGTTGCAGCAGGCAGTCCAAACAGAACATCAGCTTCAGATAAAAAACCGATCCACATATGAAGATCATAAAGAATAATACCAAGGGCTTCACCCTTGTCGAAATCATGATAGTCGTCGTCATCATCGGCCTCCTGGCCGCGATGGCGATCCCCGCCTTCCAAAAGGTCCGGACAAACTCGCAAGACAAAGCCGTCCTGAACAACGCCCGCCAAATCTCGGCAGGCGCCGACCAGTATTACCTGGAAAATGGTGTCTCGACGGTGACACTTTCCGACTTGCTCGGACCTACCTCTTACGTAAAGGCGCTGAACTCGGTCGCGCACGAGACGTATCCCCAGGGCTTCTCGCAGGGCACGACGATCACGATCAGCTCGGTCGCAGGCACCCGCACGATCACCTACTCCCCGTAATCAACACCGGGGACGTATTAGGCAGATTCAAAGCCGCCCGCATAACGCGGGCGGCTTTTTCTGTTACGGGCCCTTTGGCCCGCAAAAGGTCCGCCACACGCTCGGGGCCGCCGGCCACTGCCGGCCGCGGACGCAACGGTGACCGCAACCGCGCGCCCTTCTGCTCCAGGGCAGCTGCGGCCCGGCCTGAAAGGGCCCGCGCCCAGGGAATCCGAGGCCTTAACCGGCTGCGCGACCCTGGCGCGGGAGCCCCAGTCGCCGACCCACGATTGGTCTGCGCGCCGGCCCGGGCGCTCCGAAGCCAGCCCGGGCGGTTTCATCCCTATTGCGGCGGGTAAGTGACCACGCGGCCGTCCTTCAGGTAGATCCGGAGTGGCCGGCCCTTCTTGAAGAGCACGGTGCGGTAATCCTCCCCGGCGACTGGAAGGACGGCGGGCACGTACTTGTCCGGGCCGACCAGCTGCTCGAATGTCGCCGATGTCGCATTGTGATCGGCATAGTATCTTTCCGCGGCCTCGTTGAGAGCCCGGAGGTTGTCCATTATGCGGCTGCTCTGGGAACTTGCCGGCAACTGGGGAGGCGCGGCCGGCGGCCTGGTGGTGGTGGCTGCTGCCTTCGCGTGAGAGGCCTGCTGGACCTTCTGGAAGGCGGGGATCGCCATTGCCGCAACCAGGCCGATCGTGACCGGGTTGTAGACCGTGAACATCGCGATGTCAGGCTTGAGGGACCTGTTCCAGTTCGAGCGCATGAGGATGCCGTCCGGAAGGTTTGAGCGCACCGAAAAGAGCGGCTGGGTGACCGTGGGCAGATTCGAGCTGAAAACATCCAGCGCCCTCCTCAGGTCCGGCGCGGCGTCGGGATTCATCGAGCCGATTTCCTTGAGCCTGGAAAAGAACCGTGGGGAGACCCATGTCAGGCCGTTGCCATCGGGGCCGAGGGCGGCAAGCCCCGCCGCGAACTGGGGATTTGCATCGAGGCCCGCCTGCCGGTCGAGGCATTCGCGAAGGAAGTCGGCGGACGTCGCGGCGTAAAGCGTCTTGCCGTCGACCTCCAGGACGGCCCGGATGCCCGCGAAGGCGGTGGGCTCGCGCATGGTGAAAAGATGGCGGGACCCGCTGACGGAGCCGGTCAGCGAGTCGTTCTTCTCCAGCGACCCCTGGAGCGCCGAACCGATTCCGTCGACGCGCAAGACCGCATCAAAACCGGGGATCCTCACCGGCTTCGGGCCCACCTTCCCGTCGAGGGTGCTCCCCGGGGCCATCCGGATGATGACCGTGAGCCTCCCGTTCAGGCCCTCGATGACGTCCAGTGCCGAGAACCCGGATTTGGCCCCCGCGTCCTTCAGCTTCCTCTCGAATGAGGCTGCGGCCTCGGGGCCGCTCACCTTGGCGACAACCGCCTTTATGGTGTCGTAAAGCGCGCTCACGTCGAACTCGCACTCGCTGTAGAAATCGGTGTCCGCGGGCGCGAGCCTTGCGCCAACGAACCGGCCCGGCTGGCCGCCGAGCACGGCGAGGAGTCCGTGCCGGCCGTCGGGCGCAAAAAGGAACGTTCGATTGCGAAAGTTTCCCCCGGACTCGCGAACCGAGCTTAATCCGATCGCCTTGACGTCGTTCAGGCCGAGCTCGGAGAAGAGCGCCTTGAAATCCTGCCTTCCAAGAGGCGCCATCTGCGGCTGGGCCGCGGCGATCTGGCGCACCAGGGCCTGGGCGCTGGCGGCGAGGGCCAGGGCGTCGCCGTCCACGTCGGCGTAGGCGTAGAGCGTCCCGCCCAGCTCGAGGTGGCTGTTCACCGCCTCGAAATGCCGGCTGCGCTCGGCCTCGGGAACGAGCCCCACCGCAGCACGGTTGGCCGGAACCTCCGCTTCCGGCTTCTTTGCGCACCCCGAGACCGTCAGGACGAGCGCTGCGACGCCGGAGCGGGTGAGCAGAGGATTCACGGGGGCATTGGGATATTCAAGTCCATGAAGGAGGGGAACCAAAAAACGCCCGGCGGAATTACCTCTTGACCGATGCGATTGTCCAAGGGAAGTTAACCTTCTTTCCCCGCACGGGGTGGTAGCTCAGTTGGTTAGAGCGTCTGCCTGTCACGCAGAAGGTCGCGGGTTCGAGTCCCGTCCATCCCGCCATTCATTTGTTCCCCAGGAGATGGGCGCTTATGACCGAACACGTCCGCGCCGTGACTAGAAGACTCAGCCTATCTCCGACAAGAGCTCGTACGATCGAAGCCGGGCTTCGTGATTGTAAATCGCGGCCGCCACGATCAACTCGTTCGCGCCCGTTTCCGCCACGAAATCCATGAGGCCTTTGCGGACCGTCGTTTTGGAGCCGACAAAGGAGCGGGCTAGCCTGTTTGAAGTCCATGCGCGCTCTTCGGGCGACCAGAAGGTGTCGATGTCATCGATGGGGGGGGGCAACTGACCGCGGGCATTCCGGTAGACGTTTGTAATCGCCTGTTGGGCCGACGTGAACAGGCGGCGGCCTTCGGCGTCGCCATCCGCGGCGAATACATTGATGCCTGCCATCGCATAGGGCTCCTTCAGGCTTTCCGAGCGCCGAAAATGATCTCGGTAAACTTTGAAGGCGGGAAGCAGGCTCTCGGGTGCGAAATGTGAGGCAAAGGCAAAGGGAAGGCCCAGCGCTGCGGCCAGCTCCGCCCCGAACAGGCTGGAACCCAGGATCCACAGGGGAACGCGCGAATCGGATCCTGGCACCGCTCGGATGCGAAGTTCAGGGCGCGGGGGACCGAGCAGTGCCTGCAATTCCAGAACATCCTGGGGGAATGAATAGGCGCTGTTAGGCTCGCGGCGGAGCGCTCGCAGAGCCGCGGGATCGGTTCCGGGCGCACGGCCCAATCCAAGGTCGATCCGGCCCGGATAAAGTGCCTCCAGGGTGCCAAACTGCTCTGCGATCACCAAGGGCGAATGATTGGGCAGCATGATGCCCCCTGCGCCTACGCGAATGCTCCGGGTCCCTCCAGCCACGTGCGCGATCACCACTGCGGTCGCTGCGCTGGCAATGCCCGCCATGTTGTGGTGTTCGGCAAGCCAGAAGCGCCGATAGTCCCACTTTTCGGCATGGCGCGCCAGATCCAGGGAATTGTGAAGAGCGACCGCGGGTGTTGAGCCCTCTACGATCGGTGCGAGGTCGAGGACGGAGAGCGTGAGCGCCATCCGCCAGCATATCCGGTGCAATGGACAAGACAAGAGGGCGGCGACGGTCTGGGCCGATCCAGCTTCGCGGCGGCTGAACAGGGCGACAAAGATTCCGCCGTTCATGAGCACAAGAAACGCAACGGGCAGGTAGCGCCACGGCATGTAGGGAGCTGGGTAGAAGCTCGGTTCCGAGGTGACGCCGATTGCAGAAGTCAAGGCTATGCTTCGGTTCGAGCAGCGTGGGCGCCAGATGGGCGGAGAGGGGGCCTTTGTCGAAAATGGTCAAGAAGAGAGCCACTGAAGGGCCACCAAACCGGTGCTCTAGCAATACTCCTCAGGGAGGAATCTATGACCCGGCGGGTTCGAGTCCCGTCCATCCCGCCATTATTGACGTCGTGCCTAGACTAGGCCGAGCCGGGTTCGGCGTTCTTCGACCAGGGTTAAGAATCGTCCCTTCATGTCCGAAGAGAGAAAGCTGGCTTCTATTCGGGCGGGCCAGCCGCTGCACGCCGCCGAAAAGCGTGCCGTGGTTTGTTCGATTAACGCCGGTGCAAGGCCGAGCCGCTCGGCGGCGAGATACCGCCAGAAGTCGTTCGCGCGGAGGTTTGATTTCTTACCGTGCAGTGTCAGCGCAAGCTCCTCACGGCTTTTGGGATTCGGGATTGTCGAATTCAACAGGTCGTAGGCCGGCGATAGCTCCACCTTGTCATCGCGCGTGATGAGCGACCAATTCTTGAGGTGCATGTCTTCATTGCCGGTCAGATATGCGAACAGCAGGCGGTCGAGGAATTTCATGCGTTCAAGAGCAGGGAACGTGCAGAACCGGTCGATGATCTCGATCAACCTTTCCGAGCTGGAATCATACTTTGTATCCCGAGAGGCGCCGCTCAGCTGCGCAAAATCCTCGACCGGCTGCTTGCCCCAGCCTACACGGTCAAAGCGTCGGACAAAGTAGGAGCGGGTCTGGTCCGCGTTGATAAGGAGCCCGGAGACGGGCACTTCGATGTCCAGGTTTGCCGCGAGCGACATAGTGAGCGCCTCATTCTCCGGCAGCTCCGCGTAAATGAAGTGTGGTGGTTTCACAATATACCGTCCGCCGTTGTCCACAATTTCCATCCGACCCTCGTTCGCGCGCAGCACGGTGCTGACCTTCGGTTGCATGCCTTGGATTGACATTTTCACGGCTCGCGCGGCGGCCTCCTCGATCAATTGCTCGCGAGTGTAGGGCAGTGGAGCCAGGGAGGTGAGCCGACGGTCGAGCAAGCGAAGGCCCGCCGGCGAATACGGTCCCGGCCCCTCCCATGGCTCATTGGTGATCAGGCACCTCATTTGGCTGCCTCAATCCGAAGGGAGCCAACGACGTCCTGCCCGACTGCGAGCAGCTGTCCGAATAGGTCGTGCTGGTCCAGCTTGCGGATCCGCAGCAGCGCATCGAGCTGCACCCCCTCTGGCAATAGTCCCTCGAAGGGCGCCGGGAAGCGCCGGAATTCCCACACGGGCTGGCTGGTGGGCATTGTGAGCGACACAGGCTCGCCTCGGTAGCCGACCTTGTAAGTGAAGCGGCAGCTGCCGTCTTCGCGGACTTCCAACAGACCTGCCAGCTGGTTTTTCTGAAAGATGTGGGCGGACTTCATTCCGGAGTGTGAGAGGCTATGGCGGAGGCTTCACTCGCCGGAGGTTTCGATAGGGAAGAGAGGCCATTAGCGGAGGGAGCGGGAACCGAGGCCAGGGATGCTATGCGATCGAGCAGTGGGCTGCGCCATTCGACCGTTATGCTCAATACGCGGAAAATCTTTTGGAGGGTGTCCCACTGGACGGTCTCCTTTCCGTTCTCGATGTCCCAGACCACGGTCTTGCCTACGCCTGCGAGCTTCGCCAGCTGTGCTTGGGACAGCCCAGTCTTCTTGCGATGGTTTTTTATTAGTAGGGAAAGAGAAATCATTGCTGCTTTAGCGGTAATAAATTGAATCAAACGAGTTTTGCAATGCAAAACCGACAAATGTCATAATATAATACCGCTAAGGAAGTAATTATTATATGTTTTCACTAGACTTGCGAATTTATTGCCAAAAAATTGATCAATATTACCGTCAAAACAGTAATTAACGTATGAATATTTTCGATTTCGCCTTTGAATTCATCCCGGCGCGATTGGCACGCGGTCGGCCAGGTCACGACGGCGATGCGATCAATAGAATTTCTTGGAGCCAATGTTTATCGCTAGAAACGAGCCACCAAGGAGCCACTAGAAGCCGTGTTAACGAAAAGGCCCATCGGACGGAGGCATAAAGCAGACGGGTTCGAGTCCCGTCCATCCCGCCATTTTCTCCCTCCGAAAGGGGAACGCCCGGGGCCGGGAAGCGCGGCCATCCCCGTGGAGAATACCGACCGATCCCCGGATCCGGCTGGCCAGGCCTTCCTGGCTGGGCGATCGCCTCGCCGGGATGGACATCGATGGCCGGCCGCTCCAATGATGAGGAATTCTCCATGGCGACTGTCGCGGTGGACCAAGAATATGACGCTGACAAATCAAGGAAAGGCTAAGGCCCTGGTCCTGATTGCGATGGCGGCCTTTCTGCCGCTCTCCCGGGGCGATCCGGCGGTGGCGACGGCGAAGATAGCCGAATGGGCGGCTTCCGGCAGGGGAGGGAAGGCCGATTACCAGGAGACGTCCCACGGCCAGACCCTCAACATAGACAGCCTGGCATGCCCCGGCAAGATCACCATAGTCGACCTGTCGAGCGACTATTGCGCCCCATGCGTGGAGATGGCGATGTACCTGATAAAGATCAGCAAGGCCCATCCCCAGCGGTATGCGATCCGGCGGGTCAACATTAACCGGCCCGGCGTGTCCGGCATCGACTGGCAGTCCCCGGTCGCCAAGCAGTACAAGCTCGAGGGCATTCCTTGGCTGGTGGTGTACGACAACAAGGTGAGGGTGGCCGAGGGGGAACCTGCGGTGAAATGGATGGCAGGCGACGTCAAGAAGATGGACGCTGAGGCTGCTGGCTCCCCGGCCGAGAAATAGCTGCGACAGGGCCGGCCTGGGGACGGCACGCGGGCCCGATCTGGAGGCCTCATGGCGTGGCTCGCGCGCGAATCGCCGGGCCATCCCACGGCCCGGGTCCCGGCGTCACGGTTGATTCGCCCGGATCTGGGTAAGGAGCCGCCGGGCCGTTTCATTGTCGGGCCTGGCCTGCAGGAACGCCTCAAGCTGCCCCGCCGCTTCATTCTCCCGGCCCGGGACCTTGAGCAGGGCAAGGGCGATGTTGAAGCGGATCTCGGCAAAGCCCGGCACCAGCCGAAGCACCTCCTTGTATTGACCTATCGCCTCCGCGGTCCGGCCCTGCGCGTCAAGCGCAAGCCCCAGGTTGTTGTGAGCCTGGGCATTGCCTGGCTGCAAACGCAGCGCCTCCCCGTATTGGGCGATCGCCTCATCCAAGCGGCCGGGAATGTCCGACCAGGCATCGCCGAGATTGACGTGCGCCTCGGCGAAGCCCGGCTGCAGCCGCAGGGCCTCCCGGAAATGGCCGACGGCCTCGTCCGACCGGCCGGTAATCTTCATCAAGGCGGCCCCGAGATTGTTGTGCGCCTCGGCGAAGTTTGGCTGCAGCCGCAGGGCCTCCTGGAAGTGGCCGATGGCGCCGTCCAGCCGGCCGGGAATCCTTCCCAGGGCGCTACCCAGGTTGTTGTGCGCCGCTGCAAAGTCCTTTTTCAGGCGGAGGGCCTCCTCGAAATGGGCCACCGCCTCGTCCAGCTCGCCGCGATCCTCAAGCCATACGCCGACGTTGTTGTGCGCCTGGGCATAATCCTTTTTCAGGCGGAGGGCCTCCCGAAAATGGGCGATCGCCTTTCCCTGATCCCCATGGTCCTTGTACCAGGTTCCGAGATTGTTGTGGGCCATCCAGCATCCCGGGTTCCGCTCGATGGTGGTCTCGTAGAGCGTGCGCTGGTCCGCGTAGGTCCGGCTCTGCGCGTTGCTCAGGGCGGCGAGCGCCAGGACGAGCATTGCGACGAGACCCCAGCCGGCGGCCCGGGCGGCGGGGGCGGCCCGGGCAAGGAGGCCGGCGGCGCCGGCCGCGGCGGCGGCGATGACCCCCATGCTGGCCAGGTACTGGAAGTGGTCCGCCACGTAGGAGAAGAGGAAGGGATAGACGTTGAAGAAGCCGAGGGCCGGGAAGAGCGATCCGACGAAGAAAAGCCAGGCGGCGAGAGGGCCTCGCGAGCGCTTGCGCAGGAGCCACAGGGCCGCGGTCGCCAGGACCGCCGCGGCCAGGTACCCCATCCATCCGGCGGCCGCGGACCTCACGTCCCAGTGCGGATACACAAAGATGAGGTTTGCCGGCCAGGCGAGCTTGCCCAGGTAGAACCAGATCACGCGGCCGGCCAGAAGGCAGCGCTGCGCGAGCGTCAGGTCGAATCCGGCGCCCTGCGCCCCGATGAGTATGCGCTCCACCCAGGAGGTGAACAGCCCGCTGGCGAGGGCGCACACGAACCAGGGGGTGAGGGGCAGGACGTCGCGGCGCCAGGACAGGCGGCCGCACCGCCACCAGAAGACGACCAGGAGGGCCGCGGGCAGCGTCGCGGTCACGGTCTTGGTCAGAAGGGCGCATACGAACAGCATGGACGCCGCGGCGTAGGCCCGTCCGGCCGCCGGCCGTCCTCGGTCCCTGTCAAACCGCAGGTAGGCCAGCGCCGCCAGCAGGTAGATGACCAGCGACAGGGTGTTCTTCTGCTCCGAGATCCAGGCGACGGACTCGACGCACACCGGATGGACGGCGAAGAGCAGGCCGGCCAGCCAGGCCCCGGGAACCCCGAGACGGCGAAGGATGAGGACCAGGAGGCCCGCGGCCGCGGCGTGCAGCAGCACGTTGGCCAGGTGGTAGCCCAGCGTCGCATCGCCCCACAACCTGTGCTCGACCCAGAAGGCGCTGTGAAGCAGCGGATAATACTGCTGGGTGGCGCGAAGGTTCGCCCAGATCTGCCACAATCCCGCCACCGACCGGAGCCCGGGCTTCGTTACATGGGCATCGTCATCCCAGACCATTTCCCCGCGCAGGGCCGGCCAGTAGCATGCGAGCGTAAGCGCAAGGATGAGCGCCGCCGTCCACCAGAGACCGGCGCGGGAGGCTTGGGGCGCGCTATGACCCTGCATCCCGGCAATTTACCCGCGGGGACGGCTTCGAATCAATCCCGACTTCTTCTCTCGGGCTGTCGCGCCGCCCCGGCAAGGGATTCCGCGACGGGCTATACATATCCGGATGTTGGATACCTATGGCCGGTTCGCCCGGATCTGCGCGAGGATTCGCCGGGCCCTTTCATTCCCGGGTCTGGCCTGCAGGAACGCCTCAAGCTGCTCCGCGGCCTCATTCTCCCGGCCCGGGGCCTTGAGCAGCGCCAGCGCGATGTTGAAACGGATCTCGGCATAGCCCGGCATAAGCCGAAGCGCCTCTTTGTACTGGGCCACGGCCTCCGTTGTCCGGCCCTGCGCGCCGAGGGCCAGACCCATGTTGTTGTGCGCCTCGGCATTGTCCGGCTGCAGTCGAAGCGCCTCCCCATATTGGGCGATCGACTCGTTCAGCCGGTCGGGCATCCTTAGCCAGGCGTTCCCGAGATTCTTGTGGGCTTCGGCGAAATCCGGCCTGATGCGCAGGGCCTCCTGGTACTCGCCAACCGCGTCATTCAACCGTCCCGGCGTGTTCAGCCAGGCGGTCCCGAGATTGTTGTGCGCCTCGGCAAAACCGGGACGAACGCGCAAAGCCTCCTGGAATTGCACAATCGCCTCGGTCAACCGGCTGGGCGTCCTCGCCAGTACGCTGCCCAGGTTGTTGTGCGCCTCGGCGTAATCGGGCTCCAGGCGGAGCGCCTCCTGAAAATGGGCGATCGCGTTTTCCAGATCCCCCCGGTCCTCGTACCAGACGCCAAGGTTGTTCTGCGCCTCGGTGTAGTCCGGCTGCAGGCGCAGGGCCTCCTGAATGTGGGCGAACGCCTCAGCGGATCGCTCGGGCACCTTCCGCAGAAGGCCTCCCAGGTTGTTGTGCGCCGTCGCATTGTCCTTTTTCAGGCGGAGGGCCTCCTCATATTGTGCGATTGCCACGTCCGAATCCCCGCGGCCTTCGTACCATAAGCCGAGATTGTTGTGGGCCATCCAGCATCCCGGGTTCCGCTCGATGGTGGTCTCGTAGAGCGTGCGCTGGTCCGCGTAGGTCCGGCTCTGCGCGTTGCTCAGGGCGGCGAGCGCCAGGACGAGCATTGCGACGAGACCCCAGCCGGCGGCCCGGGCGGCGGGGGCGGCCCGGGCAAGGAGGCCGGCGGCGCCGGCCGCGGCGGCGGCGATGACCCCCATGCTGGCCAGGTACTGGAAGTGGTCCGCCACGTAGGAGAAGAGGAAGGGATAGACGTTGAAGAAGCCGAGGGCCGGGAAGAGCGATCCGACGAAGAAAAGCCAGGCGGCGAGAGGGCCTCGCGAGCGCTTGCGCAGGAGCCACAGGGCCGCGGTCGCCAGGACCGCCGCGGCCAGGTACCCCATCCATCCGGCGGCCGCGGACCTCACGTCCCAGTGCGGATACACAAAGATGAGGTTTGCCGGCCAGGCGAGCTTGCCCAGGTAGAACCAGATCACGCGGCCGGCCAGAAGGCAGCGCTGCGCGAGCGTCAGGTCGAATCCGGCGCCCTGCGCCCCGATGAGTATGCGCTCCACCCAGGAGGTGAACAGCCCGCTGGCGAGGGCGCACACGAACCAGGGGGTGAGGGGCAGGACGTCGCGGCGCCAGGACAGGCGGCCGCACCGCCACCAGAAGACGACCAGGAGGGCCGCGGGCAGCGTCGCGGTCACGGTCTTGGTCAGAAGGGCGCATACGAACAGCATGGACGCCGCGGCGTAGGCCCGTCCGGCCGCCGGCCGTCCTCGGTCCCTGTCAAACCGCAGGTAGGCCAGCGCCGCCAGCAGGTAGATGACCAGCGACAGGGTGTTCTTCTGCTCCGAGATCCAGGCGACGGACTCGACGCACACCGGATGGACGGCGAAGAGCAGGCCGGCCAGCCAGGCCCCGGGAACCCCGAGACGGCGAAGGATGAGGACCAGGAGGCCCGCGGCCGCGGCGTGCAGCAGCACGTTGGCCAGGTGGTAGCCCAGCGTCGCATCGCCCCACAACCTGTGCTCGACCCAGAAGGCGCTGTGAAGCAGCGGATAATACTGCTGGGTGGCGCGAAGGTTCGCCCAGATCTGCCACAATCCCGCCACCGACCGGAGCCCGGGCTTCGTTACATGGGCATCGTCATCCCAGACCATTTCCCCGCGCAGGGCCGGCCAGTAGCATGCGAGCGTAAGCGCAAGGATGAGCGCCGCCGTCCACCAGAGACCGGCGCGGGAGGCTTGGGGCGCGCTTTGACCCTGCATCCCGGCAATTTACCCGCGAGGACGGCTTCGAATCAATCCCGGCGTCAACCCGCTCTGGCGGGCCCCTTGGCGAGCTGCTCCGGACCCTGAAGATAGGCTTCAGCCCGTGAAGGCGATGCGGTGCGCGCCGGGGAGACAGGGCCCATCCGGCGGGAGCCTGCTCGTCCGTGAAACGTGCCACGCATGGAGTTACGGCGCCGGCCGATGGCGCACCCAAGGGATCCTCCCGGCAATATGTGCGCAGGGTCAGCCAATTGATGCGGGGCGGCCCGAATCCGTTTCTGCGACTATCGGATCCGCTGCAGAAGCCCATCTTCCCCCAACCAGCGCCGTAATGAGCACCCCCACGCTTTTCCTCGTTGGAGCCAGTCACCGCACGGCTCCTCTTGAGTTTCGGGAGAAGCTGGCGCTCGGACTCGAGGCGGAGGCGGGATTTGCCAAGGAACTTGCGGAATTATCTTCCCTTCAGGAGTTTGCCGTGCTGAGCACCTGCAACCGGGTCGAGATCTATGGTGTTGCGACCGAGGACTGCGCGCTGGATCAGGTGGCTGCTGCGTTTTGCGCCCGCCAGCATGTGGACGCCGGGGAGTTCGGACGCTTTGGGTTCGTGGCGCGTGGCCGGGAGGCCGTCCAGCACCTCTTCGAGGTCGCCTCCGGGCTAGATTCGCAGGTATTGGGCGAAACGGAAATCTTCGGCCAGGTGAAGCGGGCCTATGCGGTGGCCCAAGCCCGCGGATCAGTTCGCGCGGTCCTGAACCGCGTGTTCCAGAAGGCTTTCCAGGCCGCAAAGCACGTGCGCACGAACACCGCGGTGACGGCGGGTCAGGTGAGCGTGGCAAACGTGGCGGTGGATCTGGCGCTGGATGTTTTCGGGAGCCTCGAGAACGCGCGGGTGCTGCTCATCGGAGCCGGCGAAATGGCCAGGAAGAGCGGCCGGGCCTTTGCGAGCCGCGGGGCCGGGAACCTGACGGTCTCGAGCCGGAGGCTGGAGAGGGCGAGCCAGCTCGCGGCGGAGCTTGGCGCTTCGGTGCTGCGTTTCGAGGAGCGCGAGACGCGGCTGGCGGAATGGGATATCGTGGTGTGCTCAACGTCGGCCCCGAGCGCGGTCATCTCGGCCGGCGCGGTGCGCTCGGCGATGAAGGAGCGCGCGGCCCGGCCGATCCTGTTCGTGGACCTGGCGATGCCGCGCGACATCGAAGCCTCGGTGGCGGACGCGGGCAACCTGTACCTCTACAATCTCGATGACCTCGGCCAGATCGCGGAGAAGAACCGCCTGGCGCGCGTTGCGGAGGCCGAGCGCGGCCGGCTGGTCCTTTCCCAGCGGGCAGATGCGATCTGGCAGCAGCTCCAGGCACAGCTGGCGGCAGGGGTTTCCGGTGGAAGTTGCCAGGCGCCGGAACCGGCCGTCCAAGACCGCGCATTGCGGGCGGTGGTGTTTGCCTGAGCCGCGCGATCCGGCCGGGGGCGCCGGGGGCCAGCTCGCTCAAAAGGCGACGGGAGACGGAGCAAACAAAGCGGCCACCGCCTGCGCGAGCCGGCAGCCGGAGGCGACGCATGCCGAGACGGATATGCCGTCGCGGCAATTGCCGCCGATGTACAATCCCGGGGCCGATGCCTCTGCGGCGGCGAAGATCGCCTTGTAGCGGTCGAACCCAACGGCGTACTGGGGAATGGCCCGCGCGTGCCGGCGCACGCGGACAAGGACCGGGGCTTCCCGGGCTCCCAGCAGGGCGGCCAGTTCCGCCTGGACGAGCTTGATCAGAGCGCCGTCGTCAAGGCGCGCGAGCGCGGACTGGCGGGTGCCCCCGACAAATGTGGTCAGGGCCACGTGGCCGGCCGGCGCGCGCCCAGGAAAAAGCGAGCTCGAGAACAGCGTCCCCAGGATGTTCCGGCCCTCGGCCCGCGGAACGAGGACGCCGAAGCCGTCCAGGGCATGGGCCACATCCCCGCGGCGGAAGCCCGTGAAGACCGAGGCGACGGGAGGGTGCTCAATCTCGCTCAGGGGGGAGAACGCGCCGGGGGTCGCGAATCCCCCTAGGCGCAGCCGGGCCAGCTGGTCGGCGGGCAGCGCGCATATCACCGCGGAGAACGCCTCCAGATGCGTATCTCCAGCCCGTTCGAAGGCGACGCTCCAGCCGCTCTCGCCGCGCTCCAGGGCCAGAACCCGAGTGCCGAGCCGGATGGCGCCGCCGAGCTGGTCGGCCAGGGCGCGCGGAAGCTCCTCCAGCCCCTCGGGGAAGGACAGGATCCGGCCGCGCGGCCCGCCGCTCGAATTTCGGAGCTTGATCCCGCCAAGGATCAGCGACCGGTGGTCGCGCTCGAGGGCAAAGAGCTTTGGGAAGGCGTGGCGGACGGAAAGCCTGGCGGGGTCTCCCGCGTACACGCCGCCGACGAACGGGTCCACGGCGTAGTCCAGGAATTCGCGGCCGAGCCTCCGAACCGTGAATTCGGCCAGGGTTTCGTCGCCGCTCAGCCGGCCGCGGGGCCGGAACACCTCGCAGGCCAGGCCCAGCTTCGCCCGCCAGGAGAACAGCCGCGTGCCCAGGAATTGGGCTGGGGAGGCCGGCATTGGCTCCATCCTGCCGCGCTTGAGCACGTAGCGGTGCTTGGCCGCCTCGCCCGCGTAGAGGCGCCGGGATCCCAGGCCAACCGCTTCGATGAGGTCGGATGCCTCCGCCGTGCCCTCCAGCAACGAATTCGGCCCGGACTCGAGCAGCCAGCCGCCTTCGCGGACGGTCTCGATCGCTCCGCCGCACCGGCCGGAGGCCTCGAAGACGGCGACCGGGATTCCCGCCCGGCGCAGCCTCCAGGCGGCGGTGAGCCCCGTGATGCCGGCGCCGAGCACGGCGACCGGCAGGGCGGGGGACGGCCGGGAGTGGCTGGCTGACGTCATGAATCGCTAGGGTACCGTGGTTCTTGTGTGAGGTGCATCGCGTCTGTTGCCGGGAGCGTCGCATTTCTTGCCCACACTACGCCCCACGGCGAGAAACATCTCTTGGGAACCGCCGGGGCGCAATGAGCGATGCTCCTTGAAGCAGGCGAAGCCGTGGGGGTAAGACAAGATACGCGCAGTGCCAGCCAACCGGCGCGCAGTGGCGCGAGCCGGCATCTGGTATATTGCCGCATTCCCACGCCCCACCTGCAATGAGCGACCCTTCCCCTCCCACCCCCGCGGGCACTGCCCGCCCGCAGTCGGTGTGGCAGAACTGGATCACCCTGGCCGGCGTGATCGAGGCGGCGGGCAGCCTGTTTGCCTTCCTGCTGCTCTTCGCGCTTGACCTGATGGGTCGCGGGGCGAGGAACCCCTATCTCGGCATCCTGTGCTACGTGGTGGCGCCCGGCTTCCTCTTCTTCGGCGCGGCCGTCGCGGTTGCGGGCGCCTGGCACGAGAACCGGCAACGGACGCGCGGGCAGGCGCCGGTCGCGCCGCGTCTGGCGATCGACCTTTCGCGGCCCCGCGACCGCAGCATCCTGCTTTGGTTCACGCTCGGGGGTTCGACGTTCCTCCTGCTCACCGCGATCGGCAGCTACCAGACCTTCGCCTACACCGAGTCGAACCAGTTCTGCGGGGAGGTGTGTCACGGCGTGATGGGTCCGGAATACACGGCCTACCACCGTTCCAACCATGCCAGGGTGGGCTGCGTCGAATGCCACGTGGGTTCCGGGCCGGCCTGGTACTTCAAGGCCAAGGTCACCGGAGTGCACCAGCTTCTCGACATCACCACCGGCCAGTACCCTCGGCCGATCCCGTCGCCGGTCAGGAGCCTGCGCCCGGCCAGCGAAACCTGCGAACATTGCCACTGGCCGCAGAAGAACTCCGGCAGCATCGAGCACATCTCGCACCGCTTCCTGGCCGACAAGACCAACACGCCCTACACGACCCGGCTCCTGGTCCACGTCGTCGGCGGCGATCCCGCGAACGGCCCGGTGGCCGGCATTCATTGGCATGTAAGCGCCTCCAACCGGGTGGAGTACTACGCGACCGACCCGCAGCGCCAGGTCATCGTCTGGGTCAGGAAGACCGATTCGGCCGGCGCGGTGACGACGTACCGGACGCCGGACTTCAAGGGGGATCCCGACCCGGAGAAGGTCCGGCTGATGGACTGCATCGACTGCCACAACCGGCCGTCGCACCGCTATGAGAGCCCGAACGACGCGGTGGACGAGGCGATGTACCTCGGGCGCATCGATCCGGCGCTGCCGCAGGTCAAACGCACGGTGGTGGACCTCCTGACGAAAACATACGCGACCCAGGACGCGGCCACCGCCTCCATGTCCGCGGCGCTGCGGGCCCGCTATGGCGACGCGCCCCGGGTGCTGCAGGCCGTCGCAGCCGTCGAGGCGATCTACCGGTCCAACTTCTTCCCGGAGATGAAGGCGGACTGGAGCAAGTACCCCGACAACATCGGGCACCTTGATTCGGCGGGCTGCTTCCGCTGCCACGATGGCAAGCACCTCGCGGACGGGGGCGCCAAGAAAATGCCGGCGACCGAATGCGACAGCTGCCACACGCTGCTTGCCCAAGGAGCCGGCGCCGAGCTCTCCCGGGTGGCGCCAGAAGGGTTGCCCTTTAGGCATCCTTCCACTGACATCGAGGGGATGGGCCTGTTGTGCGCCGACTGCCACAACGGCAAGAACCAGGAAAACTGAGACGACATGATCCTTCCCCACGAACCGACCGCCGCGACGGGCGCGCCCCTGGACCTCGACCTGATCCGCAAGTATGCGATCGCCGGGCCCCGGTACACGTCCTATCCGCCCGCCACCCGGTTCACGCCCGATTTCGACTGGGAAAGGCTCGAGGCGGCGATTGCGGCGGACAACCGGCCGGGGGCGGGCCCGCTGTCCCTTTACTTCCACCTGCCGTTCTGCGAGTCGCTGTGCTGGTATTGCGGGTGCAACACGGTCATCACCCGCCGGCGCGAGTCCGCGCGGGAGTACCTGGGCGACCTCGAGCGGGAGATGAACCTGACCGCGGCCCGGCTGAGGCGCGGCCGGCCGGTCCGGCAGATTCATTTCGGCGGCGGCACGCCGACGTTCTTTCCGCCGGAGGAGCTGGCTCGGCTAGGCCTTCTGATCTATGAGAACTTCGACCTCGATATGGACTGCGAATTCAGCGTCGAGATCGATCCGCGCGGGCTGACCGCGGAGCACGTCGAGGCGCTGCGGGTGATCGGGGTCAACCGGGTTTCGCTGGGCGTCCAGGACACCGATCCCAAGGTGCAGGTTGCGATCCACCGCTGGCAGCCGTCGCCGCTGAACCGCCAGGCGATGACCTGGCTGCGAGACGCCGGCTTCCGCTCGATCAGCGTGGACCTGATCTACGGCCTGCCCAAGCAGGACGCCGCCTCCTTCGGCCGGACGATCGACGAGGTTCTGACGCTCGGCCCGGACCGGCTGTCGGTGTTCAGCTATGCCCACGTCCCGTGGCTGAAGCCCGCCCAGCGCATCTTCGACGTGCGAGGCGAGCTTCCGCCGCCCGAGGAGAAGCTGGCGATGGCGGTGGTCGCGCATGACAGGCTGACCCGGGCGGGCTACGTCGACATCGGCCTGGACCATTTCGCCCGCCCCGACGACGAGCTTGCGGTGGCCCAGCGCAGCGGAACGCTGCAGCGCAATTTCCAGGGTTACAGCACTGCCGCCGGCGCCTCGCTCTACGGCTTTGGCGTCTCGTCGATCTCGTCGACGGCGGAAAGCTACCGCCAGAACTTCAAGGGCATGGCCGAATGGCGGGCGGCGCTCGCCGCCGGACGCCTGCCGGTGGAGCGCGCCCTCATTCTGACCGAGGAGGACCGCAGGCGACGCACCCTGATCATGGGCCTGATGTGCGACCGGCGGCTCGACTACGCCGCGCTGTCCGCGTCGCTGGACGTGGACGTGGCGCGGGAGTATGCGGCGGAGATCTCCGGGCTGGCAGACCTCGAGGCCGACGGCCTCCTAACCCGCACGCCTGCGGGGATCGAGGTGCTGCCCCGGGGCGTGCCGCTCCTGCGGGTCATCGCCATGCGCTTCGACGCGACATTCGTCCCCGGCCCCGGGCGCCACGCGCAGACGGTCTGACCGGGATGGGGGCATTGGGCCGCATGGCCCTTTCCAGTCCATGACTCGTGGCCGCGAGGGGCGGACCAATGCATCCATTACAGGCGGGTCCCGCTCCCCGGGAAAAAAGGCGCAAAAAAAACCGGATGGCGGGGCTCACGGTCCCGCCATCCGGCGAATTCAGGCCAAATCAGAGGGAATAGGTGAAGGCCAGGTAGGCGAGCGGGCTTTGGTAGTTCGTGAAGCCGCCGGTCAGGTCGTCCGTCTTTCGGATGTAGCCCACCTTACCTTCGCCTATGAGGTGGTCGCCGAACTTGTGCTTTAGCCCCGCGGTGACCGTCGCTATCTCGAAACCGGCCCCGTAGGGTTCGCCGCCCAAGGCGACGCCGGGATTGTAGTCTTTGGCCTGCTGCCAGTACATCTGGAGCTGGGCGTCGGTCTGCTTGTCGAGCACGAAGCCGATGAGGGCGGAGCTGCTGACATAGTTGTCGTTGGAGTTCGCTATCGGCGGCGGGATGTAGGTGGTCGCCGACACCACGACGATCGGGTAGGACGTCTGGATGTAGTTGTAGACGACGTTGAGGTTGTACTGGAAGTAAACCTCGCTGTTGGGCGTCCAGTTGACGGTCTCGCTGAACAGCTGCCCTTTGGCCTGGCCGGAGGTGACCTCATTTCCCAGGCCGCCATTGGCCACGTTGGCGAGGACCGACATATTCCCGGTCTGGGGCTGGTAGCGGGTGTTGAACGAGATCTCCGGCAGGGGCTTGTAGATCACGCTGAACTTCATCCCGGTGAACGTGTAGCCGGTGACATAAAGGCCGCCGTAGCTTGCCGTGCCGATGATGTCGTCAGAGCCAATGAACTTGTTCTCGTGATCCTTGCGGTAGACCTCGGCCCTGACCGTCAGCTTGGACGTGGCGTTCCAGTTGGCGCCGAGCTTCACGTCCTCGTAGTCCTGGTTGGCATCCTGGAAGAAGACCGACCCGATCGGGGTGGGGGTCATGGTGACCACACCGGCGCCGGTGGTGGAGACGGCGACGTAGGGGTTGATCCAGTGCTGGGTGCCACGGGTGACTCGGTCGTCGAACGAGCCGTAAAGGACTAGGTTGGAGATGCCGGTGTACTGGAAGGAAGCCTCCGGCGAGGCGATGTGGTCGGCGTAGTGCGAGTAGGTCAGTTCGTTTCTGGTGGTGATGTTCGTGCTCGCGATGGTCTTGGCCCCAGTGGCCAGGGTGGTATTCGTAAAGCCGCCGCTGCTGCCGACCGTGTCCTGCTCATCTCGGAAGCCAATGTCCGCCAGCCAGTTCGGGCTTGGCGTAAACTTGAGGAAGACGTTGCCGACGTAGTCGTCGTCCTTTGAGGTGCCATAGATGTTCGCGGCCGTGAGGGCGGTGTAGACCGCATTTGCGGTCGAGCTGTAGGTCGGCGTGATCCAGTTGCCGCCATTTGTGGAGGACAGGTGCGAATAGGTGAGCCCGATCTCCATTGCGACCAGATCATTGAACTTCGTTTCGGTCTGGTTGAGGAACCGGAAGGTCTTTGCATCCCGCGTTTCCCCGTCGTCCTGGACCGTGACAGTCGGGTCAGCGATCACGTTGGAGTTCGGATACCTGACGTAGACGCGGGCGTCGTTGTTGTTGACCCAGTCCTCGGTCAACCTGAGGGTTTCGGTTGTCTTCCCGATCGTCGCGACCATCGAGCCCTCGAGGATCTGGTGGTGCTCGTCAAGCATCTGGACATTGGGGGCGATGTAAGGGGTGTTTACCGGCAGGGCCGTTCCCACGAAGGCCCCCTTAACCACGGTCGCGTTCGGATTGATTATCGCGCCCCACTCGGTGGAGTCCTTCATGCCGGTCCGCTTCTCGTCGTGGTAGCTGATCGTGAAGACCGGACGGTTCGGCAGGGCCAGCTTCGCATCCACCCAGAACGAGCTGCGGTCCACGTGAAGGTCCTCCGGGCCCATCACCTCGAACTTGTTTGCCAGCGGGAAGAATCCGCCGACCCCGTCGTAGAACGTGCGGAACCGCTTGTAGCCGGCGTCGATGGATCCGAGGTTGGCCGTGGTGACGTTGAAGTCCGCGAGATAGTCCTCCGTCCCGGCCATGGCATGGCCCTTTGCCGTCACCGTCGTGTTGTCGTTGACGTCCTTCGTATAGTAGAAGTCCTCGATGCCTGCGGCGCCCGCGCTGGGCATGCCCGTCGTCTTGGCGAACGCGGCGTCGTCGCCGTTGACCCAGGCCGCCGAGCCCGAAATCTTTATGTAGCTTTCGTAATTCGGGAAGGCGTCGGTGGGGACCGACGTCTCATCCGACGCGGCCCGTGCCGTTGGAAGGGCGAGGACCGCGCCGGCGCAAATCAGACCGGCGCTGCGCAGGAGTGCTGAGGGAGTGGCGATCATGATCTTGGTTTCCTTGGTAGGTTAGGGCCGGAGGGAAGCGTTTACATTGGAGCCGTGGACGTCCTCGTGGCAGTTGGCCGACCAGCAGGTGCCCTCGGAGAGCCTGGAGCCGACGGCGCTGGCGTGGGTGGAGCCCGCACCATAGCCGCCGAGGTTGAAGCCGGGGGCCAGGTCGGCGAGATGGCAGCGCAGGCACAGGTTGGCGTCGCGTGCGACCAGCATCTTGTCGTTGACCGAGCCGTGGGGGTTGTGGCAGGCCGTGCAGCCTTCCTCGCGGATCGCGCCGTGCGGGTAGGTGAAGGGGCCGGCCTGGGCGGTGTGGCAGCGAAGGCAGGTCTCAGTCCGGGACGCCAGGGCGGCGCCGCCGCCGCGCACCGCGTTGCCCTTGTGCACGTCGTGGCAGTCCACGCAGCTGACTTGGCCGGTCAGGACCGGGTGGGAGTGGGGCAGGCTCATCTCGCCGCGCTTGTCTGAGTGGCACTCGAAGCAGGCCTCGGGCGACTTGCGAGGATTGACGATGGTGCCGGCCTTACCGCCCGCCTGCACGTGCAGGCTGCCCGGGCCGTGGCAGGCCTCGCAGCCGGTGCCGGCGACCTTGGCCTCGGCGACCGCGATCCTCGCGTGGGTCGAGCCGGGGAACTCGCTGACCCGCTCGGAGTGGCACTGCGCGCACTCCTTGCTGCCGACATACGTGGCCCCGGGGGTGCCCGCGCCCGGAGGCACCTCGATGCGGCTCGCGGTTTCGCAGGAGATCAGGAGCAGGGACCAGAGGGCGCAGCCCCCGAATATCAGTTGGTTCGCGGACAGGCGTCTTAGTTTTCTCACGGTGAGGGATAGGTTTGTTGGAGATGCCCGGTGAACTTCGGGAAGGCGTCTTGGCTGACGCCAGTCTGCCATGCGAGCGGTCGTTTCATCTGCGCATCCTTTGGCGAGAAGCGTGCATAAATTGGCGATAAGCATGCATTAACGGGCGGATAAGATTTCGTGAATCCGCGGAATCGCGGCGTCGGTTGCGCGAGGCCGCGCAACTCTCGCGCAAGGTTTCGCAAGAACTGCGCAAGCTTTGCCTTCGACAGCCGGGACCGGCCCTGCGTCAATCCCGGGCCTCGCCCCCGAAGCGCAATTGATTTCCGCCACGAGCCTCTTCCCATGGTATGCCAAGCGTTCCCCCGACCAAGCGCCGGATAACCCTCCTTCTGGCGGTGGGCGTCTGTTCCGGGCTGGCCGCTTGCAGGGACAGGAGCATCACCAGCTATCGGATCCCGAAGGAACCCGATGCCGAGCAAGCCCCGGCTCCGGAGGCCGCGTCCCAATCCGGCGCGCCTGCCATCCACTGGACGGTGCCGGACGGCTGGCAGCTGCAACCTGCGGCCGCCATGCGCCAGGGCAGCTTCCTGGTGGCCGGCGCAGCGGGCGCCACCGCCGACGTGTCTGTGGTGTCGTTGCCCGGCACCGGCGGCGATGACCTGGCAAACATCAACCGCTGGCGCGACCAGCTGAAGCTCGCGCCGGTTTCCGCCTCCGAGATGCCCGGCCAGGTGCAGAGCCTGGCGGCCGCCGCCGGCCAGTTTGTCCTCGCCGACATGGCCGGCACGGTCGCCGAGAAGGGAGCCGTGCGCATCCTGGGGGCCTGGCTCCGGCAGCCGGACCGGGTGTGGTTCTTCAAGATGATAGGGTCGTCCGACCTGGTCGAAACGCAAAAGGACGCCTTCATCGCCTTTCTTAAGTCAGTCAGCCTGGGGGATGGGTCGGCGGGCCGGCTGCCGCTGGCCCAGGGCGGCCCCGCCCCGTCCAACACGAACGACCTGCCCAGGAGCGGCCGCGAGACGGGCGTACCGCTGGTCCAGCCCGCCGCGGGCGGCGCGGGAATGGATTCCATCCCGGTAAAGGCCGAGCGCGGCGCCTCGCTCCTCTGGCAGGCGCCGGCCGACTGGCAGAACCTGCCCGGCAACGCCATGCGCAAGGGCAGCTATTCCCTCGGCGGCGGGGCCGAGGTGGCGATCACGGCCTTCCCAGGCGGGGTCGGCGGGGTCCTCGCCAATGTGAATCGCTGGCGGGGGCAGGCGGGTCTGGCCCCGGTGGACGAAACCGGCCTCGGCCGGGCGACGACCCCGGTAGAGAGCAACGGGCTGCATTTCCTCCTGGTCGACTCCGAGGGCGCCTCCTCGTCGGTCGTGGCCGCACTCCTGCCGTGGAACGGCGCCACGTGGTTCTTCAAGCTGACGGGCCCGGCCGACGCCGTCGCCCGGGCGAAGCCGTCCTTCCTTTCCTTCCTCAAGACGGTCCGGGCCCCCTGAGCCGATGCCCATGCCCCGCCCGAATCCGTTCGCCCTGTTCACGTCGCTCCGGCTCACGGTCGTCCTGCTGCTGCTTTCCATCATGCTGGTCTTCGCCGCGACGCTCGACCAGGTGCATCTCGGTGTCTGGGGCGTGCAGGAGAAGTATTTTCGCTCGTTCTTCGTCTTCGGCCACGTTCCCGGCACCGGGTTCCTTTTTCCGGTCTTTCCCGGCGGCTTCCTGCTGGGCGGGGTGTTGATCGTCAACCTGGTGGCGGCCCATCTCTACCGCTTCCGCTTTGCCTGGAACAAATTGGGCATCTGGCTGACGCACGCCGGCCTCATCCTCCTGCTGGTCGGGGAGGGCCTTTCCGGGATGCTGCAGCAGGACCACCAGATGCGGATCGACGTCGGCCAGACTCGGCGCTACTCGGAAAGCTTTCGCGAGACCGAGCTCGCCATCGTCGAAACCACCCATCCTGGGTACGACGACGTGGTCGCCATCCCGGCGGCGCTCCTTGCCGCGGGCGCCCCGATCCAGCATCCGATGCTGCCGTTCCTCGTGAAACCCGTGGCCTTCTTTCCCAACGCCATGTTGCGGACCCGGTCCCAGGCACCCGGCGGCCCGCCGAGCGTGGCGACGGCGGGGGAGGGCGCAGACATCGTGGCCACCCCGATACCCCTCACGACCAAGCCGGATGAGGCCAACTGGCCGACCGGCTACGTCGAGCTCGCCGGGCCGGAGGGATCCCAGGGCACGTTCCTCGTCTCGACCATGCTGCAGCAGCCGGAGGCGTTTGCGTACCAGGGGCGGACCTGGCGCCTCGCTCTTCGCGCAAGGCGCGACTACCTGCCGTTCACCATCACGCTCCTTAAGTTCACCCACGACATCTATCCGGGCACCGACATTCCCAGGGACTTCGCGAGCACGATCCGCCTGCGAAGCGACGACGGCCGCGACGACCGCGAGATCCGGATCTTCATGAACAGTCCGCTGCGCTTCGGTGGCCGCGCCTTCTACCAGGCGGGGTACGCCAACAATGACCGCACGACGGTGCTCCAGGTCGTGCGCAACCCGAGCTGGCGGATCCCGTACGTGTCCTGCGCGCTGATCGCCCTCGGCCTGGCCGGCCAGTTCGGCATCCATCTCCTTGCGTTCTTCCGGCGCCGCCCCGGCGCACCCCCGGGGAACCGGGCCGCGGCCGCCGCCCCGGGCATGGCCTCCTCTCCCCCTTCGCCATGAGAAGATACATGGCCTCCGGGGCGCTGGTGCTCGCGCTGGTCTGGATCGGATCCACCCTGGTGCCGCGCGGCAATCCTGGCGCGTTCGACCTGGCGTCGTTCGGGCGGCTGCCGGTGCTGGCCGACGGACGCATCAAGCCGATGGACACGGTCGCCCGCACGAGCCTCCTCATGCTGCAGGGACGCCAGCGGCTTGCCGCGGCCGACGGCCGCGCGCTGACGCCGGAGGAGTGGCTCCTCGACGTGCTGTTCCGGCCCGAGGTTGCCGACGCCTACCGGATATTCCGCATCGACAATTCCGAGGTGCTCTCGCTCTTCGGCCTGGGCGCCGGCGAAAGCGCGGGCCAGGTGAGGTTCTCCTTCGCGCAGCTCCAGTCCGGGCTGCCGGAGCTCGATCGACAGGCGCAATTGGCCGGTCCGGTGGACGCCGCGGCGCGCACCTCCTTCCAGCGCGCGGTCGTCGAGCTGCGCGAGCACCTGGAATACTACGGCCGGCTGAAATACAGCCTGCAGACGCCCGACGGCTTCGACCTGTCCGCGGTCCTGGACGATCCGGGCCGGCTCGCTGCGGGCCGCCCCGGCTTCGAGACGATGGAGGCGTTCAGCCTGCTGCGGGCCATTCCGCCGCCCGCGCCGTCGGCCCGCCTCGACGAATGGCAGAGCATGGGGCGGTCCCTGCTGCGGGCGCTGCCCGCGGGAGCGGTGGATCGGCCGGTGCGTTTCTACGCCGCGATTGGGCGGGCCTGGAAGGCCGGGCAGGCCGCGGATTTCAACGCCGCGGTCGGGGCCTACCGGGCCGACCTGTCCCCGCGGTTCGCCCCGCTACTGCGCCGATGCTCCCTTGAGAGCCTCTTCAACCAGGCGGAGCCCTTCTTCACGAGCCTGGTCCTCTATGTGGCGGCGTTCCTGCTGGCCGTGGCGTCCTGGCTCAAATGGCCCGCCGAGCTGGGGCGCGCCGCCTTCCGGCTCATGACCGTCGCCTTTCTCCTGGCGACCGCGGGGATCGTCGCCCGCATGTGGCTCGAGGGCCGGCCCCCGGTGACCAACCTCTACTCCTCGGCGCTGTTCATCGGCTGGGGATCGGTGGCCCTGTGCCTGGTCCTCGAGCGGCTCAACCGCAACGCGGTGGCGAGCTCGGCCGGCTCGCTGATCGGCTTCGGCACGCTTGTGATCGCCCACAACCTGTCGCTCAGCGGCGACACGCTGGAAATGATGCGCGCGGTGCTCGACTCGAACTTCTGGCTGTCGACCCACGTGGTGACGGTGACGACGGGCTACGCCTCGACCTTCCTGGCCGGCTTCCTGGCGATCATCTACATCGTGCGCGGCGTGTTCAGCCGCACCCTCGACCGCCCGACGGCCGACTCGCTGGCCGGCATGGTCTACGGCATCGTCTGCTTCGCGACGCTTTTCAGCTTTGTGGGCACGGTGCTGGGCGGCATCTGGGCGGACCAGTCCTGGGGCCGATTCTGGGGCTGGGATCCGAAGGAGAACGGCGCGCTCATCATCGTCCTCTGGAACGCGGTCATCCTCCACTGCCGGTGGGGCGGCCTCGTCAGGCAGCGCGGGCTAATGTGCCTGGCCGTGTTCGGCAACATCGTGACGGCATGGAGCTGGTTCGGCACCAATATGCTCGGGGTCGGCCTGCACAGCTACGGCTTCACCAACGCGGCGTTCCAGGGCCTCGTCGCCTTCGTCGCCCTGCAGCTGGCGGTGATCGGCGTCGCGGCGATCCCCCGTGCCAAATGGCGCAGCGCCGCTCTCGCCGGCCCGGCCTGAGCCCCCGATCCACGGCGGGGATACTCCCCGTGGCTACCAACCCGGGACCTGCGCCTCCGGCGCCCCTTCCCGCCGTCCGGCAGCCGCCTTCAGCCGCGGCGCCGGCGAGATTCGCGCAGGATTGGCTGTACGAGGCGGGCCATTCCGGCTAGATTGCCGGGTGATTCGGTACCCGCCCCAACAAAAAGTGACTCACATGAAAAAATACATGCTCCTTGGATTCGCGTCCTCCGTTCTCCTTGCAGCCCCGGCGGTCTTTGGCGCCGACGCTGGCGACAACTATGCGAAATACTGCGCGTCGTGCCACGGCAGCGACGGCGCCGGCCATACCAAGGCCGGGCGGATGCTCAAGGTCAAGGACCTGACCGACGCCCAGTACCAGAAGTCATTCACCGATGAGACTGCGTTCAAGGACCTGAAGGAGGGTTCGCAGAGCAAGGACGGAGTGGTCCAGATGAAGCCCATGAAGGACAAGCTCTCGGACGACGAGATCACGGCCGTCGTGAAGTACATCCGCACGTTTGCGAAGTGAAGCTTCGGGGCGGGCTGTCCCGGCCCGCACCCTGAGAAGACGCATTGAAGCCGGATGCGCTCCGGCGCGCGCGGATCGCGTTCAGGCGGCCGACACCGCCGATATCGCCGGCCGCGCCGCATCCATCTGCTGGCAGAGGGAGCAGAACGATTCCACCTCGCGCCGGGCGATGTCGTGCAGGACCAGGTACAGCTCGGCCGCGGCCCTGTCCCATGTCTCCGGCGCCAGGTCGCGTGCCTCCGACCACGCCAGGGATAGCGCACCCTGCAGCGCCCGCTCGCCCGCCATGAAGTAGGCGAGCAGCGGGTTTCGGCCGCAGTCGCAGATGGCGCGGACGGCCGCATAGGAGCAGGGCTGAGCGGGCCGGCGCCGGCATCCGGCGCCCAGGGAGGCGAAGAGCACGTTCAGGGTGCGGCCGATCAGGTGAGCCAGAATGTCGGGGTTCCCGAGCGGCGTGGCCACCGGCTCGGCGCGCAGGAAGGCCTCCCAATCCCGCCGAATCGCAGGACGGCGGGCTCGGAGGCGCTTCAGCAGGCTCTCGTCCATGCCCCGACCATACTACGCCCCGCGCCTTCATTGCTCCGCATTTGTTGACGAGCCCCGCGCATCTCTTGCCAGGATGGCGCCGCCACCATTCTCCCGCGGCGTTCGGGCGGGGCCCGCGGGAGCCAAAACATGCCCTTCCAGAGGGTTTTCCGCCGAAGGCCAAGAAATGCGCAAATGCCGCCAAAGGGCGCGGAGCACGGTGGGGACAGGAAACGATACGCTGGTTCGGACCCGTTCGCCCCCCTAGCCGCGCCCACCTTTTCCATGGCCGTTATCCCAATCACCCGGGCGCTTTGCCGGGGAACGCCGGTAATCCATCGCGGCATCCTGGAGGGCAAGGCCGACTTCTACTACCTGCGGAAGGGCATCGGCGGGATCCGGGAGCTCATTGGCATGGAACGCACCCATCGGCGCGTCCAGGGCGCGATCATCACCTTCTCGGTCGCCTACAATGTTGCGGCGGCCGGGCTCGCGATGGCGGGCAGGGTGAATCCCCTGGTTGCCGCGGTCCTCATGCCCGCCAGCTCCCTGGCATCCCTGGCGATCGCGACCTTGGGAATGCGGCGCGGGATGGCCGGGGCCGAGAGGCCGGCACCCCAAGGACTCCCCGAGGAACCGGTGGCCCTACACGATCGGGAAAGCGCATGCGCACCACTGTAAAAGAGCTGCAGGACATCAAGGCCGCCCTGGACCAGCACTCCATCGTGGCGATCACCGACGCGTCGGGGTGCATCACCTACGTCAATGACAAGTTCTGCTCCATCTCGAAATACTCCCGCAGGGAGCTGATGGGAAAGGACCACCGGATCATCAACTCGGGCTACCACCCCAAGGCGTTCTTCCATGGCATCTGGAGCACGATCGCTTCCGGCAGGACCTGGCATGGGGAGATCCGCAACCGCGCAAAGGACGGCAGCACCTATTGGGTCGACACGACCATCTATGCCTGCATGGGCCCGGCCGGAGAGCCGACGCAGTACGTCGCGATCCGCACCGACATCACCCAGCGCAAGGCGGACGAGGCCCAGCTGCAGCGCTACGCCGAGGATCTGGCGGAGAAGAACAAGGAGCTGGAGGCGATCGTCAACACCCTGTCGCACGACCTGCGGTCGCCCCTGATCAACGTGCAAGGCTTCGGCAAGCAGCTGACCTGCGCGTGCGAGAGGATCCAGCTGGCATTCTCCGCGGTCCCGGACAGGGCGGTGCCCGCCTCTGCAGTGAGGCAGCCGCTGGAGGTCGCGATCCCCCAGGCGCTGAAATTCATCAACGCCGGGGTGAGCCGGATGGACGCGCTCTTGGCAGGACTCCTGCGCTTTTCCCGCCTCGGCCGGGAGGCCCTGACCATCGAGCAGCTCGACATGGATGCCATGGTTGCGGACGCATTCTCCGCCATGAGGTTCCAGCTCGACGCTGCGAAGGCCGACGTAAGGGCGGGCCCGCTGCCCGCTGGATTCGGCGACAAGGTGCAGACGAGCCAGGTCCTCGGCAACCTCATCGACAACGCCCTCAAGTATCGCCATCCGGACCGCGCCCCGAGGATCGTGGTGGATGGCCATCTCGAGGACGGCCAGGCCGTCTACTCGGTCGCGGACAACGGGGTTGGCATAGCCCCGGAACACCAGGCGAAGGCCTTCGAGATCTTCCACCGCCTGGACCCGGACGGCCCGCCGGGAGAGGGGCTGGGCCTCACGATCGCCCGCCGGGTGCTCGAGCGCCAAAAGGGAAGGATCTGGGTGGAGAGCGCCGGGGAAGGCGGGTGCACGTTCCACTTTTCGCTTCCATCGACCGAACCGCAACCTCTGCCCATGCCATGAACAACGCCGGCGCCCGTGCCCCTGCCATCCTTATCGTCGACGATGACGAGGGTCATGCGATCCTCGCCCGCGCGAGCCTTGAGGCCGCCGGGCTGAGCAACTCGATCCAGCATTTCCGCGACGGCCAGTCTGTGCTGGACTTCTTCTTCCCGGCGGGCCCCGGTCCCCACGCGGTCAGGGGAGGCGCCTACCTGATGCTGCTCGACATCCGCATGCCGAAGGTGGATGGCGTCGAGGTGTTGCGCCGGCTGAAGGCGGACCCGGAGCTGCGCAACCTGCCCATAATAGCCCTCACGACGGCGGACGACGCGCGCGAAGTCGAGCGTTGCCACGCCCTCGGTTGCGATGTCTATCTCCAGAAGCCAGTCGATTACGACAAGTTCACCGAGGCGATCCGCCGCCTCGGCCTCTTCATGACCCTCCTCCTCATACCGCCCGCAAAAAAGAGCTGATCCCGATGTCCGTTCGCCCGCGAGATTCCGAGATCATGGTCGTCGACGACGACGAGGGCCTGCGGCTGCTCATCTCGGACACCCTGCACGCTGAAGGGTACGCCGTGGCGTCCGCCGATTCCGGAGCCACGGCGGTCGCGGCCCTGCGCGAGCGCCGGCCCGACCTGCTGCTCCTCGACCTGCAGCTCAGGGATATGGCGGGAACGACGCTCCTCGACCGGCTGAAGCACGAGAACCTCTCCGTACCTTTCGTCGTCATCACCGGCCAGGGAAACGAGAAGGTGGCCGTGGAGATGATGAAGCATGGAGCCCTCGACTACCTGATGAAGGACACCGGCATTCTCGACCTGCTGCCGTCGGTGGTGAAGCGCGCCCTGGCCGCCCTGGATAGGGAGCGGTCGCTGGCAGCTGCCCAGGCCGAGCAGCGGCGCCTGGAGAAGGAAATCCAGGACATCAGCGAGAAGGAGCGGCAGCGGTTCGGCGCCGACCTGCACGACGGCGTGGGCCAGCAGCTCACGGCGATCGAACTCATGTGCGTGGGGCTGAAGAACGACGTCGGCGCGCTCGACCCGCAGCTGGCCAAGCAGGTTGAAGAAATCGCCGGCATGCTCCGCGATACGATCGCGCAGACCCGGGCGCTGGCCCGCGGGCTTTCGCCGTTCGACGAGCAGCCCGATGGGCTCCAGAACGGCCTTGCGGACCTCGCGGAGCACGCCAATTCGCTCGGCCGCCTGCGCTGCCGCGTGGAAATCGTCTCGGCCCCGCCGCTGACCGATCGCATGGTCGCCGGGCATCTCTTTCGGATCGCGCAGGAGGCGGTCAACAACGCCGTCAAGCACAGCGGGGCGAGCGAGGTGGTGCTGCGGTGGGAGGAAAAAGGAGGCGCGCTTCGCCTCGAGATCTCCGACAATGGCAAGGGCATGCCGAAGGTTCGGTCCCGTGGCATGGGGGTGGGCGTCATGAAGTACCGGGCGGGGATAATCGGCGCCACGCTGACGGTGGAGGCGAGGCCGGGAGGGGGCGTGAGCGTGGTCTGCGTCCTGCCGCGAAAGACGTGAAGGCGGCCGGGCGAGATGTCCGGCCGGCCCCGACTGGGCCCTCATCCGGCGCCCGCGACCCGGCCGCAACCGGGAAGAAGAGGGTTTTTCTGGTCGATGACCATCCCTTCATGCGGGCCGGGTTGGCCCAGCTCATCGAGCGCCAGCCGGATCTGGCCTTCTGCGGAGAGGCCGGGAATCCGGCCGAGGCGTTTCGCGAGCTGGCGCAAGCGGCTCCTGATCTCGTGCTGGCCGACATCACCATGCCGGGGCGCAGCGGCCTCGAGTTCATCAAGGACCTGAGCGCCCAGTACCCAGACCTCCTCGTCCTTGTGGTCTCGATGCATGACGAGGCCATCTACGCCGAGCGCGCGCTGCGCTCCGGCGCACGCGGGTACATCATGAAGGAGGCGGGCGGCGACAATCTCCTTGCAGCCATCCGGAAGGTCCTGCGCGGCGAGATCTACGTGAGCCCGCGGATGGCGGCCAGCGTGCTGGACGGCCTGTCGGCCCGTCGTCCGCGTGGGTCGTCCTCGCCGATCGAGAAGCTGACGGACCGCGAATTCGAGGTCTTTCGCCTCATCGGCCAGGGCAAGAGCACGCGCGACATCTCCGAGCTGCTTCACCTGAGCCCCAAGACGGTCGACGTTCACCGCAGCCACATAAAGGAAAAGCTTGGCCTGACCGGCGCCACCGCGCTCGTGCACCGTGCGGTGCGCTGGGTGGAGACCCCGGGGAGCGAGGCGTAGTTTCCCCGCGTCGCGCAAGCGGCGGACGCCGGCAATCGCGGAATGCAGCGGGCGCGAACTAAGGGTTTTCCTTAGCCAGATGCGGGCGCGACTTCTATATGCAGGCGGTGTGCCCTTGGGTATTCTGGTGGGCATGGACACCACATTGACCGCTGGCCTCGCAACAGCCCGTTCCGCTGCCGCTCCCGACCCGCGTGACGATGCCGCTTCCTCCGAGGATCGCGCCCGGCAGAGCCGCGAGATAGTCTCCCACCTGCAGAGGTCGGAGATCTACCGCACCTACGAGGACGCGTTCCAGGCCACGACCGGCCTGCCGCTTGCGCTTCGGGCGGTTGGAACCTTCAATTCGTCCCTGAAGGAGGCGAAGAACGTGAACCCCTTCTGCACCTTCATGGAGACAGCCAACAAGAGCTGCGCGGCGTGCCTGCGGCTCCAGCAGGAGGTGGAGGAATCCTCCTTCTCGGGTCCGCGCACCATCGAGTGCTACGCCGGCCTGGCCGAGTCGGCGGTGCCGATCCGAGTCGGAGAGAATGTCGTCGCCTACCTGCGGACCGGACAGGTCATGCTGCGTCGCCCGTCTGCCGCCCGATTCCGGCGCACTCTGCGCCGCCTGACGGAGTGCGGCCTGCACGTCTCCCGGGCCGAGGTCGAGAAGACCTATTTCGAGACTCGGGTCGTGACCCGGTCGCAGTACGGATCGATCCTGCGCCTCCTGACCATCTTCGCCGAGCATCTGTCGACGATGACCAACCAGCTCATGGTCACGCGGGCCGCGTCCGAGCTCCCGGCAGTCGCCAAGGCCCGAAGCTTCATAGCAGAGCACCAGACGGAGGAGATCTCCCTCGGGGACGTGGCCCGGGCCGTCAACATGAGCGCCTTCTACTTCTGCAAGACCTTCCGGAAGGTGACGGGAGTGACGTTCGTGGACTACCTCGCCCGGCTGCGGGTGGAGAGCGTCAAGAACCTCCTTCTCGACCCGCACAAGCGGATCAGCGAGGCCGCCTTTGAGGCCGGCTTCCAGTCGCTCTCCCAATTCAACCGGGTGTTCCGCCGGATCGCCGGCGAGGCGCCCACTGTGTACCGGGAACGGCTGCACGGTTCTTCGGGGGCCGGCCTGCGTGAGGACCGCGCCCTAGTGTTCGCCGCCTGACCGCTGCCGGTGGCTCATACCCCATGAAAACAGTCCTCGCCGCTATCGACTTTTCGCCGGTAACCGAGCCGGTCCTCGGCGTCGTGGCCGGCCTCGCCCGGGCCCTGAAGGCCCGGGTCCTGCTTCTGCACGTAGTGCCGGCTCCGCCCCCCATGGCTTCGTATCAGATCAGCGAGGACGAGGCGGCGCAGCTGCTGGCCGCGACCGAGAGGGACGCCGTCCGGCGCCTCGGCAATCTTGCCGGATGCCTGACCGGCCTGGCCACCGAGACGTTGACGGCCACTGGCGTTCCCGCCGATGAGATCGTGCGCGAGGCGCTCGGCAACGGCGCGGACTTTATCGTGGTCGGCTCCCACGGCCACACGGCGCTCTACGATCTCCTCGTCGGCAGCACTACCCATGGCGTGCTGAAGAAGGCGGCTTGCCCGGTGCTGATCGTCCCGTCGGCCGTCGCGATCGCAAAAGCGAAGCCGGCTTTGGTGCCTGAGGCCAAACTGGCGGCCGCGGCCAGCTGACGCGCCCGAGGCGGTCGCCGGGTGTGGCGGGGCGCCCTAGGGCTGCGCCGCGGCTTCGGTGCTGGATCCGGTCAGGGTGGCCTTGGGGTTCGTGACCGGGACGATCAATACGGGGCAGGGCGCGTCCTTGAGCAGGGCGCTTGCGGTGCTCCCGACGACCAGGTCGTACAACGCTCCATGGCCGTGGGATCCGACCACGATGTAGTCGGCGGCGAGCCGCTCGGCCTCCTCGCGGATGGAGGCAGCCGGCTGGCCGTGCAGGATGCTCCTCTCCACCGTGAAGCCACCCTTCTGAAGCTCCGCCTCCCATTGGGAAAGCTGCTCGGATGCGTTGCTCTCGACGGCCGCGGTGAAGCTTTCCACAACCGCGCTGAATTCGTTCACGATCGAAGCGGGCCGGATGACGTGCGCGAGGACGACCTTGGCCCGGACCGCCCGTGCGAGCACGCCTCCCGCCTCCACCACCGGGCTGGTGGCGTCCGAAAAATCAATGGGGACAAGAATGGTTTTCATGGCCGGGAGTGGATTCTTCTTTGGCGATACCTCAATTCCAAGGGTAACCTAGCACGGGTTCCGGAACGATGCTGCGCATGGATTGCCGATCCTGCGCCAGAATTTGCTCCCGTTGGGGCCCGGATGGGCGGCTCCATGAAACGGACCGCCTTCTGCGCAGCCGATTCAACGCCAACGCCTTGGATCCTGGTGGCGTCCAGCGCCTGGTTGGGTGAGGGAGACGGGCGCGCGTGGCGATGGCCGCACGGCCGCCTGGGCCTGGGTCAACGCCATTCGGCCTCTCACCGGCGGATGCAGACGCCGCTGGCTCCGTTCAAGGCATTGCTAGACGCGCCAGTTCTGCAGGATGCGCTGGTAGCTGCCGCGCTCGAACGCGGCCGCGTCCGAGCAGCGATCGAGGTTCATCGAGCCGCGGAAGTCGGAGATGGCCTCATAGCCCCGCTCGACCATCCATTTCCGCAGGCTTTCGGTGAGCGTGGAGAGAAACCGCGGCCCGTGCCGCAGGAGCACGGAAACCAGCTGCACCACGTGTGCGCCGGCGAGAATCCCCTTGATCACGTCGCTGCCGTCGTGAACGCCCCCGGTCAGCGCGAGCGAGCAGCGCGTCCGCGGGGAAAGAATCGCGAGCCAGCGCAGGCGCAACAGAAGCTCTGCCGGATCGGAGAGGCGCAGCCGCGTCTCCGGCTCCTGATCCGCGATGTCGATATCAGCCTGGTAAAACCGGTTGAACACGACGATCCCGTCGGCGCCGGCCCTGCCCAGCTTCTGGACGAAATGGGCCGGCGAGGTGTAGAAGGGCTGCAGCTTGACCGCCACCGGGATGTGGACGGAGCTTTTCACCAGCCGGACGGTCTCGAGCATCTCGGCCTCGACATCGAGCGATGAGGAGCCCGGGTCTGTCGAGAAGTGGTAGAGATTGAGCTCGATCGCATCAGCTCCGGCTGCCTCAAAACGGCTGGCGTAGTCGATCCATCCGCCCGGCCGGCACCCATTGAGCGAGGCGATGACCGGTATGTTCAGGGCCGCCTTGAGTTGCTCGATCTGGCGTAGGTATTGGTCGGGGTTGAGCTGGTAATCCGCAAGAGCGGGGAACATGGCGCGCTCGTGGAAGCCGTCTGTGGCCACAAGTTGCGGCTGCGGCGCGCGCGAAATCTCGTCGAGGTAGATCTGCTCCTCGAAGAGCGAGCGCATCACGATGGCGCCGGCCCCGGCATCCTGGATCTGGCGGGCCATATGGATGTCGTCCGCGAGCGGTGAAGCACCGACCGCAAGCGGGGAAACGAGCTTCAAGCCGAGGTATGGGGTGGAAAGATCCATGGGGTATGGGGGTCTGGTAATCTGGCCCAAACCTGCCCGGGCGGCTGCGCGGATTTTGGCAATTGCAACGCGCCGATTGTCGCGCCGTTGTCCAAAAGCCATTCGCCCGCGCACCGTCCCGGACCGTGTCGCTGAAGGCGCCGGCGCGTATCGCCACCGTCCACTTTTCTGCTAGACCCCGAGGCGTCTCGGGCCGCTGACGCAGGGGTTGCCTCGCTCGTAGAAGCGGAGCATGCGGTGAGCCTCCCGCGCGACGCCAATGCGCACGCTCTTGCCGACCCGGATCCTCCCGGACTTCTTCACGGGTGCGCCGATCCAGATCGGCCCCGCCGCGCACAGGTCCAGCCCGTCGAATCGCCTGTCGATGTCGAGCGCCATGGCGAGGCAGCCCGGCCCGGACGCCAGCCTGTGCAAGGGCGCTTCAGGCCTGCGCCGCCGCATCAGCTCAACGCCCTCCGTCGGTTCCAGCGCCCGGAGCAGGACTCCTCCGCCGACTCCCTCCACCTCGCCCGACATATTGACCGAGAACCAGTTGCCGTAAATGAAGTAAACGTAGGCGTGCCCATGCTCGAGAAACAGCGACCGGTTGCGCGGCGTCATCCCGCGGTGGGAGTGCGCCGCCGCATCGCCCACCACGTAGGCCTCCGACTCGACAATGCGCCCGCTCATGCGGCCTTCGGGCGTGTTGCGCACAAGGATCTTCCCGATGAGGTAGCGCGCGAGCGCCGTCGTGTCGACAGGCAGCTCGAAGCGGCGAAGCCTGCGGATGCGTTGCATGGCCGGGCGGGGGTCAGGGGCGGCCGATCACCCCGGACAGCCGCGAGCGCGGCCGCTGTGGAAATCAGGTTCCAGCCGCCCGGCAGGCTGAGGCCCGCCGCGATGATCAGGGGCAGCGTCTCTGCCGCCGGGGGTCTGCGTGTCCATGGGGCGTCCTCGACTCTTGGCTTCCTTGCCTAGCCGGCGACTGTGTTCGAGCCTTTTTCGCCCTTCCAGCTGAATCAGAGCGTCTTCATGTACTCCAGGAGGGCGTTCTTGTCCTGCTCGGGGAGTTCCACGCCGTAGGTGTGGCCCTGGTTGCCGTTGCCGCGAACCGAGGTGTCGTTCTTCCATCCTTCGCGCTCGGCGGCAGCTCCCGCCGTGACGAAACCCACGTTGACGGGATCGTAGACATCATAGCCGCGGTAGAAGACCTTTGTGCGCTCGGCCACGGGCGCCATCAGGTCGCGCAGCGTCGGCACCGAGCCGTTGTGAAGGTACGGCGCGCGCATCCACAGGCCGTCGAGCGGGGGCGACTGGTAGCCCTCCTGCTTGACCATGTTCGGCCGGATGATGCCGATCTCCTTCACCTTCTCGTTGGCCTGGTCGGCGGCGGCCTGGTTCCACGTGTCCATGCGGTTGCGGTCGGTGCCTATGTCGGCGATGGGGATGAGCCTGCTGGTCTGGGGCTGGCCGGGCTCATGGCACGACGCGCAGCTCTGGGCGTAAACCTGCTTCCCCTTGGCGGCGAGCGCGGCGTCGACCGGAAACGGGTACGGGGGCGGCGCGAGGGCGCTAAGGTACTCGTCGAGCTCCGCCATCCGCACGACGAACCACGCGCGCCGCTCGAGCCTCCAGTTGAGCGTGTCGAGCGGGACCGTCGGATCCGGAGCGGCTCCGAGCCCGAGCGCCGAGTCGATGAGGACCGAGCGGACGGCCGGCGTGTCGCAGCTCCAGTTCAGGAACAGGCCGTCGCCCTTGCGGATCTTGAGGTTCCAGACCGAGGGGAAGTCCGCCTGGCCCGTGGTGTTGTCCACCGGCATGGACGTCATGAAATACTTCGTGAGGTTCATCGGGTCGTCGCGGCCCGTGCCCCAGTCCGGCCAGCCGGGCCGGTTCATCCATGCCATCGTCGTGGCCTGCTTCTGGAGGGCGCTCCGGGTGAGCGGGATGAGCGCGAAGCGGTAGATCAGCCGGTCGACCAGCGAGAGCTTCGTCTCGCGCTCAATCTGGCCGAGAAGCGTGTCGGCGTTGAACCGCGGGTCCGCGGCGCAGTTTGTCAGGAAGCGGATCATGCTCTGCAGGTTCGAGGTGTGCGCAGGGGCGCCGATCACCACGTGCGGCAGGTCGCTTGCGTCCGTGCGCCACGTGCCGACGTGGCAGATAGCGCAGTTGTTCGCTATGCGCGGGAAGCCGATCGTCCTCTTGGAGAATCCGACGGGTATCTCCTGGCCGGGCTCCCAGACGACGCCGAACGACTTGTAGCCGCCGGGGCCGGGCATGAGGTCCGGGAACACGCGCGGGAGCACGAGCCAGATCCAGTAGGGGATGCCGCGCGAGTTTTCGGCCCCGACGGAGCCGTACTTGAAGCGCTCCCCCTCGTCGGCGAACGCGGGTTGGGGCACCTCGCGGAAGAACTTGTACCACGCAAAGACGACGACAAAGCAGAGGATAGCCAGTATGGCGATGAGCCAGCGCGCGCAGCGGGAGAGGTGCATGGTCAGAATGTCTTTAGGAATTCAAGCAGGGCCAGTTTGTTGTCGTCGGAAAGCTCGGTGCCGTAGGCCCAGCCCTCGTGGCCGTGGTTGCCGTTGCCGGGCAGGGTCGTGTCGTAGGCGAAATACGCCCTCCCGTTCTCGCCGGGGACGTCGGCGATGAAGCCGACGTTCTTCGGGTCATACACATCGTACCCCCGGTAGAAGGATGCCGGACGCCTGGACGCGGGCTCGAGGAGGGACCGGAGGTTGGGAACTGAGCCGTTGTGCAGGTACGGGGCGCGCAGCCAGATCCCGTCGAGCGGCTGGTTGGCGTAGCCGTTGGTCTTCCGGAAATGCTGGAACCGCTCCTCGGGATACGCGGCGTACAGCTGGCCCTGGTTCACGCACAGAGCGAAGGAGTAGGAGTCGAGCCTGTGGCGGTCGGTCTTGATCAGGTCGATCGGCGTGACCTTCCCGACCAGCTCCCCGGCGAAGTCGGTGCCGCTCGCACCGTGGCAGCGCGCGCAATACTGCTCATAGACGGGCTTTCCCCTCGAGGCGAGGGCCGCATCGACGGGGTAGGGATACGGGGGCGGCGCCGCGTCGAGGAGCCAGTCCGCTGTCCTGTGGACGGAGGGACGGTCCAGGGTGGGCGGGAGCGCCCCCGTGCCGAAAGCCGCGCTGCGGTTGCGCTCGTCCACGGACGTGTTGTTTCCGTCCCAGTGCAGCTCCATGCCCTCGCGAAGGCGCTGGTGCCATATCGAGGGGAAGTTGCACACGCCGATCCGCTCCACCTCCGGGAGGCTGTCCATCCGGAAGTTCAGCAGCACCTTCGGCGGGTTGAAGGTGTCGAAGCGCCCGGGACCAAAGACGGGCTCGCCGTCCATGAAGCTGAACATCTGGCGCAGGGTGACGAGCTGGTCGCGCATGAGGTCGACGCCGACGTACCGGATGAGCTCGCGGTTGAGCCAGTCGTCGGTGCCCATTTTCTTGATCACCGGGGCGATCCGGTCGCCCGTGAAGTCCTTGTCGAGCGCGACGGCGGAGAGAAACCGCTCGAACCCCTGAAGGTCCACCGTGTTGGACGCCATGCCCAGGATGAACCGGGGGGAGCTCGCCGGCGTGTCGCGCACCGAGCCCACGTGGCAGACCGCGCAGTTGAGGAAAACACGGTCGATTCCCTGCACCTTGCGCTTCGAGACGCCGATCGGCAGGTCCCTGCCCGGCTCGTACAGGAACCCGAGCGATTGGAGCCCCTTGCCCGGCAGGTACTGCGGGAAAAGCTCCGGCAGCGCCATCCAGATGGAGTAGGGGATGCCCGACGAGCGCTCGCCGCCCGTGGAGCCGTACTTGAAGTGGTCCTCGTTGCTGGCGTACGTGACCGGGACGTCGCTGGTGAAGCGCAAGGCAGCCCAGATCGCGAGGGCCGCCAGGGCGACGCCGGCGCCCCAGCACGCCCAGCGGCAGCGGCACCTGGGCGGCATCGAGGCCCTTGGCTCGGTTGGCATGTCGTTGGGCTCTGGGCGGGGCTAGGCCGGAAACTTCAGGGCGAAGTCGATGAGCCGGGTGCTCCCCCACCAGACGATCCCGAGGTAGATGCGGTTCTGGGGGTCGACCAGGCGGATCTCGTCGCGGATCTTCCGCGCCAGGAGCACCGACTTCGAATAGTCCAACACGATGCACTTCTTCCCGTCGAACCAGCTCTCCGTGTAGTACACCTGGGCCATGACCTCCCTTGTGCCGTCGGGGCCCAGCTTGTTCAGGAGCGTGGTGGTGCCGTCGGGATTCCGGGTGAAGACCTTCCCCTGCCAGGCGAGGTCGTGGACGAACCTGGCGATCACGCGGGTCCAGAACGGGCCCGCCAGCGCGATGGCGTCGCCCTCCGAGTTGCCTTCGGGGATGGGGCCGGTCTGGTTGGCGCCGAACATGGCGTCGAGTTCGCTTTGGGATTTTCCCAGGAGGTCGTTGAGTTTCATGGTTGTATGCGGGTTGGGGCGCTCTTCGGGCCCGGCTCCCCGGTCCGGGTGCGGACCGGGGGGATCGGGCGGCCGCTGGAGCTAGATGGTCTTCAGGAATTCGATCAGTGCGCGCTTGTCGGAATCCGGCAGGGTTGAGCCGAACGTGTGGCCGCGGTCGGTGACAAAATCCGGGCACTTGCTAACGGCCAGCAGCGCGGGCACGAGCTCCTGGGCCATGAGCGCCTTTGTGGCCGCCGGATCGAGCTTCTTCAGTTTGATATCGGCGAACACCTCCTTGAGCTTCACGCAGAGCTTAACCAGTTCCGCGGGGTCGGCGTCGGGATTGATGTTTGCGATCAGGTTGATGGGTGTCCCCGCCGGGATGTCCCCGATCCGGAGGTAGCCGTCCGGGTCGAAGTGCGGCTTCAGGAGGCTGCGCAGCGGCTCGGGGATCACGGCGCCCTGGATCTGCAGGCGGCAGTCCGCAGTCGTGAGCCAGATCGAGTCCTTGCCCAGGCGCTTCTCCGGCCACAGGAGCTTCTCGGCGGCGTCGTTGAAGGCCTCCATGCGGCCGGCGACGGACGGGTCGCCCGTGTACTTGCCGAGCATGTTATTGTGGAAGAAGGGGGCCGACGACCAGATGTTGATCAGTGACGGCGTCCGGTAGTATCCGGGGCCGCCCGCCGGCACGGTGAACTTGTCCGTCGCGTCCGTGTAGGGGTTGTACACGTCGATCTCGCCGACGGAGGGCTGGTTCTTGTACGTGTCCGAGGAGAAGTCGTTCCAGACGTGGCCGCTCATGGCGTTCGTGCCCAGGGCCCGCGCGGCATTCGTCTTTATCTTGGTGATCGGATAGCGGGCCTCGTCGGAGAAGAAATTGTTCTCGCGGAAGTCATCCTTCAGGGCCGCCTCGCCGAACCAGGCGTCCGGGTCGGTTCCCGCGATGGGGCGCTTGCTGGAGTGGCAGCTTGCGCAGTTTGCCGCGAAGGCCAGCTTGCCCTGTTTGAGGACCTCGGGGTCCTTGGTCATGTAGTCCCCGCCCCCGGGCGTGTCCTCGAGGCGCATCGGCCTGAGCCGCATAAAGAACTTGGCGATGTTCCCTACCTTCTGCTGGGTCGCCAGCCAGTAGACGGAGTTCTTCTGGGCGACGCTGATTTGGAAGGGCTTCTGGGGCGTGAGGCCGATCAGGGCGTTGTGCCGCGTCAGCCAGTACTGCGAGTACATGCCGATGTTGATGTAGACCCGCAGTGTGGCGCCCGGTACGCCGACGGAATCCGCCCCGTCCTTGAGGACGTGCGGAACAGGCATCGGGTTCGTTTCCCCGGGGATGAGGAGCGTGTCTCCCGAGACTACCTCAACGTGCGCTCCCGCGATCCTCGCGCGCTCATCCAGCATGAAGATCGGGTTGATCGCATTCGGGTTGTTGATGTGGTCCGTGGCGATGCGCGAGGTGTCGCTGGTGCCGGCGGGCTGGGCCTTGAGCATCTCCCAGAAAAGGCCGCCCTCCTTTACATTGTGGGCGAAGACCTTGCCCTCGCGGATGTACTGGTTGCCGATGGCCGAAGCCAGGTTCTCCAGCTTGGGGTTCTCCGGGTCCGCCGGGGGATTGCAGGGATTGAACGCGATGTGGCAGGCGCCGCAGGAGACGCCGACCCGGTAGGGCTTCACGAGCGTCGGATCCACGGCGTAGTCGGGATCGCTGTAGTAGCGCTGCCCGTCCCATCTCTTCTTTGCGGCCTCGTCGAAGTCGGGATTGGGGAACAGCCGGAAGCCCATGATGCCGGTCGACCGTCCGTAGACGCTCGGGTCGATCGCGCTGGGCTCGGGCTCCACCGCCTCGTCGATCCAGAGGCCGTATTCGTCCGGCTTGGTGGCTTGCCGGTAGCCCGGGACGTTGATCAGTCCCATTTCCTTGAACCGATTCGGGCGGTTTCGCGAGTCGACGGTCTTGAGCAGGTCGATGAGGCCGTCGCTCTCCTGGGACATCCGGCTCCAGAACTGCTCGTCGCCTCCGCACCACAGGTTCCACGTGTTCCGGCCCTTTATCTCATCGTCGGACAGGGCGATTCCCCCGTCCATGGGCTTGAAGACGTCGACCGCCAGCTCGGGGAAGTCCCCGGGCTTTCGGCCGCCCCCGTCGTCGACGAGGGAAACGGATTTTGTGCAGCCCGCTCCTATCAGGACGGCAAGTGCGCAGGCGGGGGCAAGAGCTCTACAGAGTGTGTTCTTCATGGCGTGTTTCTTGTTTCTGGGATCCTTGGGCTGCGAACGGTAAAGGTTGCGACGATGCGTGAGCGGGTCGGATTTGCGTGCGGCGGTCATTGCTTGGACATCATGAATTCAACCGCCTGGAGCACGCCGGTCCCCCCGAAGGGCAGGAGAATGGCCCTCACGAAGGGCTGCTGGTGCCAGGGCATGAAGGCGCCCGCCTCATTGGCCTCCATGTCCGACTGGAGCGCCTGCAGCGAATCGGCGAACCCGCTGGAGTCGGCGGCCCGGGCGTTGGCCGCGTTGAGTCCGATGTTCCGGACGGCGCGGAGCTTTGCCTTGGTGGCCGCGTTCTTGAGCAGCACCGCGCAGAGCGCGCAGATGGCGGCGTCCTCGCCATAGAAGGCGAAGACCGTCCGCGACATGTGCCAGTTGGCAAAGAAGGTCCAGCTGGCAAAGATGAGCATCGTGAGCACGACGAACGGCAGGATGATGAGGGGAACGGCCTCCGCCGTGAGCTGGCCGATGAACTCGACCTCGATGTAGGCGCTTGCGGCCTTCCGCTCGGCACCGGCCTGCGATCCGCCGGATTTCCTGATGGATGTGATCTTCTCAAAGGCCCTTTCGGGCCACAGGCTCGGGTGGTCGTCGCCCAGCCTTGAAACGAAACGCAGGCAGCTCTGCGTCTCGTCGACGACCCAGAACAACAGGTAAACCATGGAGACCGAGGTCGCGAGCAGGAGGACGCGGTCGCAGGCCACGCTGAAGCCTCCCCGGGTTGGGGACTCTGGGATGCCGACGACATAGAATATTCCCGCCCATCCAGCCAGGTAGAAGGCCGTCATGAGGCCGGCCCGGGCGTTCCTCCGGGCGGGCGTGGACCGTTCGCAAAGGTAGCGCCACAGAACCTGGGCACTCAGGTAGCGCGGAGGCTGCGGGCCCTCGTTTGCCGCCGGTTCCCCATTCCGGACGGCCTTCGCCGCGGCGACTGCGCCACGGTAGTCGCCGGCCGGCTTGCTGAGGGACAGGATTGCCGCGTCATTCTCCCGCTCCGTCAGGAAGTAGTCGTCCTTGGCGAGCGGCATCCTCGCGAGCACCTCGCCAAAGGCCGCGAGTGAGCCCGATTGACCCGGCAGGGCCGAGGGCGCCTCGATCAAGCCGAACTCCTCGCACAGCAGCCTCCGGCTGCGCCTGACCCGGCTGCCGCAGTAGTACAGGCTTCCGGTCGCCACCATCAGCGCCGCCAGCCTGAAGAACTCGGAGGGCCAGACGCTGACGCCCTCGATCCAGGTGACGGGCTCAACCCCGTCGTAAAGTAGCTCGAAGAGGAGGACGGAGGCGCCACCCGCGCCGACAAGCGCCGCGCCGGCGAGAATGTCCGGCCTCTCCGACGCCTCGAGCCTGAACCGGCCGAGGAAGACAAACAGGGTCATTGCGGCGAAGAGCGCCACCCCGACCGCCGCGCAGACGATCTCGACCGCGTGGTCGCCCCAAAAGGACCGTCCCGGCAGAAGCGGCATGTCGAATCTCGGATGCAGGCGGCCGTGGAACCGGTCCTCGGCATTCGCCGGGGCCGGCCTGCGGCCTGAAACAAAGAGCGGCACGGGGTAGGTGCGGCCGACCTCGAAGCGCAAAGGCTGCAGCTGACTGCGGAGGTCCTCGACGTCTGGCAGCTGCGATGCGGCCGCCGCCTGGACGGCAAGGAAGGCGCCCGTCTGCTCGGAACTGCGGAATGGTGCCACGCCGACCTGGAGCCTTGGGAACAGCTCGAACCCGTACGACGACGCCACGACCAGGTTGCGGGTTACCTTTGTCGCCGGCGGGTCGAAGAAGCGGGCGTCCAGTTTGTCCGTGAAGAAGATGGTGTTGGGAAACCGGGGGCGGAGCTCCTGGAGCAGAAGCAGCTCATCGTATACGTTCGAGCCCATGAGCCCGATCGCACGCAGCTTTGGGCGGGCCGACCCGGAGCCCTTCCCTTCGGAAGCCCAGAAGGAGTCCCGTTCGTTCAGCCGGTGGGCGAGGGTCAACCCAAGCCGGGCTATGTAATCGACCTGGTGCTCGCCCTGGGCGCGCACGACGGGCAGGGTGTCGGCCGCATCGGCGCCGGTCTTTCCCGAATCCCCGGCGCTGCTCCCCGCGTTTGCGGAACTGGCTGTTCCGCCCGCGCCAGAAATGTAGTACGCCCGAAGAACTTGGCGCGGCCAGTATTTGTCCCTGTCGAACTTGATCCTCCTGTAGCTGTCGGCCGACAGGTGGGGAAGCAGAGTGACGCCGGAAGGCGTGTCGCCGCTGGCCGATTCCTTCAGCTGCACCAGTTTCGCCGCAAACGAGAGGGGAACGGCGCGCCCGTATTCCGTGTCCCAATCAGACACAATGGCGATTCGGGTGCGTTCATCCGTGACATCCACTCCCCGAAGCCTGAGCTCATTGAGAAGGGCGTCCGCCAGCTCCTCGTCCGTGCACGTGAGGTTCACCAGGACCGGGCCGGCTCCCGGTTGGGAAAGCCGTTTGCGGCCGCCAGACCCATCGCCCGCCGCCGGGTTCGCCGTAGTCGCTTTCGCGGCCGCGCCGTCGACAAGAAGGTCGAGCATGCCGTCCGCCATGGTCGCCGTCGCGGAGTAAAAGGTCGTCCCGGCCCCGGCGATGGGCATGCCGCCATGGGATGCCTTTGCCTCCGCTAGGATGTCCCTGAGCGTGCCGGACCAGTACGGGCCGATGACCTTGAAGTCGATCTGGCCGGCCTCAATTCCGGGGAGATTGAGCAATTGCGCCGTCAGTTCGCCCTTGAGCGCGTCGAGCGCCTCGAGGGGGTTGATGAAGAGGGTCACGTCCTGAACCCAGACGACCAGGACTGCACCGTAGGGCGAGGAGCGCTCCCTGGGAAGGCCGCTGGCAACGAACCATTCCGCGGGCATGGGCTGGTCGATGCCTGGTGCCTTTCGCCCCGGTCCGGCGGACCAGCCCTGGGGCGGCGAAACCAGCAGCAAATGGTTGGGATCGTCTGCCACCAGGCCCTCTGCGCCGAGCCCGCTCAACGTGGCCGCGCGAAACCGGATGCGCATTTCCCGGGCCTCGGTTGAATGGAAGTCTCCGCGGACGATGACCGGCATCAGGCAGACCCTCTTGTCCTTGAGCATGGCCTTGAAGCCTTCGGCGGACATCATCGGCCCAGGCAGCCTGCCTCCATTGACTCCCGGCGGAGGGACATCGCCGCCGGAATCGGATTTCCTTGCCGCCCTGACCCACGCGCCGAAGGGGTCATCCGCAAGGTGCGCGTCCACAAGGATCCCCTTGTCGCTCGCCGGTTCCACGGCCGACGGGAACGGAGATCCGAGCTTGGCGCTGGTGAGAAAAGCTCCCATCGCGGCGGCCAAGAGCGCCATGAACTGCCACGAGGACATGGACGAGCCGTTGGAATCGGAGGCCATTTCGGTCAGGTGTGAATCAAGACCTGCGCGATATGCCGGGTTCGCGCGGCGAGTGAGCTAGCCGGCCTGCTGCAGGCCGGGGGCGAGGATGCATGCCGGCGCTTGCCATCGGGGTACGGTCAAAGGGAGGCGGCATTCAATGTCTCAAATGTGGAACTTGTTGAAATGGAAAGAGTTTATTATCCGTGGCCGGCGCGATGGGGGAATGAGGGCTGGAACCTAAGGATCATCGGATCGACACCGGAACGGAAAAAACCGCGTTAATATACGTAATAAGACATCTTAATACGAACGCACGGTTCCGGACCCGGCTCCCCGCGGAGAGGAGGGTAGCTGCGTAATCCCCTGGAAATGGATCCATGCTCATCTTCGAGGTGAGGCGTGGAAGATCCCAAGGAAGCTCGATATATCTTCGCGGGCGCGGGCGCCGGATTGCTCGGCCGGTCCCGGGCGGCCGTCCCCAGGAACGCCGCGTTTCGTCGCAGAGCCTGGGCCCTTCCAGGCCTATTTGCGTGCATTCCTGAAGGGCGACGGCCAGCGTGGCGCCGTGAAAAACCCGCCCCTCCTCGCCGCATTCCCGCTATTCCTGTCCGTTTCGTCGGCGCTCCTGGGCCAGCCGTTGACGCTGCCTGAGGCCAGCCCCGGGGCCGCCGTCTCGCAGACCATAGGAGTCACGGAGGTCACCGTCGTCTATCACCGCCCGAGCGTCCTCAAACGCGAGATCTGGGGGAAGCTCGTCCCCTATGGATTCAACGACCTGGGATTCGGCACGTCGAAGGCCGCGCCGTGGCGTGGCGGGGCCAACGAGAACACGCTGATCTCTTTCCAGCACGACGTCCTGGTCGCGGGAAGCCCGCTGCCGGCCGGCACGTACGGGCTCTTCATGGCGGTCGCGCCCGACGGCACCGTGACCGTGATCTTCTCGCGCGACACGAAGTCGTGGGGGAGCTTCTTTTACGATGAGAGCCGCGACGCGCTGCGGGTGCCCGTTAAGTGGGAGGAGGCGCCGTTCCGCGAACAGCTCACCTACGATTTCTCCGAGGTCACGAAGGACTCGGCGGTGCTCGCGCTGTCCTGGGGGAAAAGGCGGATCCCGATCCCCCTGAAGGTCCGCACCGACGAGAACGTCGTCGCCACGCTCAGCGATGAGCTGCGCGGCCCGAAGGGGTTCCAGAGCCAGGCTTGGGCGGCGGCCTCGGCCTATCTCCTGGCCAACAACATCGATCTGCCCCTGGCCCTGACGTGGGCCGAGACCGCCGTCAGCGGCCGGTACATCGGCGAGCGCAATTTCACGACCCTCTCCACCAGGGCCGACGCCCTCGAGAGGCTCGGGCGGGCCGCAGAGGCCGCGTCCGCGATGGACGACGCGTTGAAGGTGGCGACGGCCGCGGAGATGCACCAATACGGCCGGCGGCTAGTCGCACAGGGCAAGGCCGTGCGCGCGCTGGAGATATTCAAGCTCAACGCCGGGCTCCATCCGGGCGTCTGGCCGGTGGACTACGGCCTCGCGCGCGCGTATTCCGCGGTCGGCGACTACAAGGCCGCCCTCGACGCCATCCTCAAGGCCCAGGCCGAGGTCCCCGATGGCGACACCGCCGACGCTGCGGCGATCAGGGCCAACATCGAGAAGCTCAGGCGCGGCGAGGACATCAACTGAACCAGGGCGGTCCGCGGCGAGGGCCCGCCGGGGCGGCCTACCTCACGATCCGGGCGCCCGCGCCGGAGGCCAGCCTCTCGACTTCGGCGCGCGTGGCCATGGACGTGTCGCCGGGCGTGGTCGAGGCGAGAGCCCCGTGCGCGGCTCCATAGTCGACGGCCTTCTGCGGGTCGTTGAACTGGAGGAACCCGAACTGCAGGCCTGACGCGAAGCTGTCGCCTCCGCCCACGCGGTCGAGGATCTCGAGGTCCGGGTACTGGCGGCTCTCGTGGAACCTGCCGTCGTGCCAGAGGATCGCGCGCCAGTCGTTTCTGGTTGCGGAGGCCACCCGGCGCAGGGTGGTCGCCGCCACCTTGAAGTTCCCGAACTCCCGCACCGCGACCTCGATCATGGCCTTGAAGGCTCCCAGATCGATGGCGCTGGCGTGCTTGTCAGCGCCGGCGACCGCCAAGCCCAGCGAGGCGGTGAAGTCCTCCTCGTTGCCGATCATCACATCGACGTGCCGGGCGACCTCGCGGTTCACCTCCTGCGCCCTTTTCAGCCCGCCGATCGACTTCCAGAGCGACGGGCGGTAGTTGAGGTCGTACGAGACGACGGTGCCGTGCCGCCTCGCCGCCTTCACGGCCTCGATCGCGAGCTCCGCGGTCGATGGGGAGAGCCCGGCGAAGATGCCGCCCGTGTGGAACCAGCGCGCTCCGAGCTTCCCAAACAGCCCGTCCCAGTCGAAGTCGCCCGGCTTCAGCTGCGACGCGGCGGAATTGCCCCGGTCGGGCACCCCCACAGCCCCCCGGACGCCGAAGCCGCGCTCGGTGAAGTTCAGGCCGTTGCGGACGGTGCGCCCGATTCCGTCATCCTCGCGCCACCTGACGAAGTCGGTCGAGACGCCGCCCTGCATGGTGAGGTCCTCGATGAGGTGGCCGACCTCGTTCTCGACGAGGGCCGTGCAGACCGCCGTCCTCAGGCCGAAGCACTTGCGCAGGCCGCGCGACGTGTTGTACTCGCCTCCGCCCTCCCAGGCGCTGAAGGCGCGGGCGGTTCGTATCCGGCCCTCGCCGGGATCGAGGCGCAGCATGACCTCGCCGAGCGAGACCTGGTCAAAGGCGCAGGAGGCTGCCGGTTTTATGGTGAGCGACATAGATGGTTTCCCTTGGGCCGGGTTACCGGGCGGCCTTGGCGGCTGCGGCGAACAGCCGGGCGCGGCCCGCGACCGCCGCCCAGTCGCCCGATTTCAGGGCGGCCGCTGAGACGAGCGCGCTGCCCGCGGCGACCGCGAAGGCGCCGGCCCTCAGGAAGTCGCCGGCGCTCTCGGGCGTGACGCCCCCCGTGGGAAGGAGCTCGATGTTCGGAAGGGGCGCCTTGATGGACCTGATGTAGGCGGGGCCAAAGAACTCCGCGGGGAAGATCTTGACCACGTCGGCTCCCAGTTCCCATGCCGTGTAGATCTCGGTCGGCGTGAACGCGCCGCAGATGACGGGCACGCCGGACTCCCTGCAGACCCTGACGACCTCGGGCCTGACGACCGGGGTGACGATGAACTGGGCGCCGGCCGCGATTCCCGCGCGGGCCGTGCCCGCATCGAGCACGGTGCCAAGGCCGAGGACGATGTGCGGCAGCTGCCGGGCGACCTCGGCGGTCATGCCGATGGCCCCTGGCGTCGTCATGGTCAGCTCGATGCAGTTGAGCCCACCCTCGGAGAGCGCCGCGGCGCAGCCCAGCAGGCCGGCCGAGCTGTCCGCCCGGATGAGGGCGATGACCCTTTCGGCTCGAATCGCCCCGAGCACATCCGCTGCTGGCTTGCGCATCCCCTACGTATCATAGATGATCGCCGTGAGGGTCGAGTGTGTTTTCTTGGACTTCGCGGCGCCAGGGCGGGCCGGCGGCACAGGCTGGCTCCGCGGGCGGCCCGAGAATGCGAGCTCGAACAAATGCGCCATTTCCGTTCGCTTCTGATCAACCGGACCGGCATTAGGATGCCCGGCCTGCACATCCTCGATTTCGCCGTGCACCGGCATCTGCGCGAGCACGCCTCGATCGAGCCCCACAGCCACCGGTGGTGCCAGATCATCGTCTACCTGAGCGGGCAGGGGCGGCAGACCTTCTCGGGCGGGGACGTCCGGGTGGGTCCGGGGACGCTTGTCGTCATGCCGCCTGGAGTCTCGCATGCGTTCGAGCGGGCCACCGACCGCACGCCCCTGTGCCTGATGATCGACTTCCGCCTGGAGAGCGCCCGGCAGTGCCCGGCGGTCGTGTGCAGCATGAACCGCTCGGAGACGACGCAGGTGCGCCAGCACCTGGCGCACCTGATCAGGCTTCAGGCCGGCTCGAGCGGCGTGCTCCGGTGGGAGAGCGCCGCGGTGATCCTGCAGCTGCTGATCACGCTGCTGCGAGCCGCGAACTGGCTCGAGAGGGTGCCTCCTCCGCCCGGACGGGAGGGCGGCTCGGTGATGCGCCGCCTGCTGTCGTCGGTCGATCCCGCGACGCCCCTGCGCCACATCGTGCAGCGCAGCGGCTACCAGCGCGATCACCTGAACCGGCTGGTGAAGAAGGAGACCGGCCTCACGCTCGGGCAGTTCCGGGCGCAGAGGCGCCTCGCGAAGGCCAAGGACCTCCTCGCGCAGGGCGTGCAGGTGGCCGGTGTTGCGGAGGCGGTCGGCCTCCTGGACCAGAGCTATTTCGCGCGCTGGTTCCGGCGCCAGACCGGCCAAGCACCGTCCCGGTGGGGCAGGCGCCCCCTGGGATGATTCCGAGGGCCACAGAATGAACGCAGATACGGGAAAATCCATGCGCCCGGGCCTGGTCTCGGTCACGTTCCGGGCTCTCCCGGCCGACGATGTGCTGCACCTCATGCGGCGGGCCGGCCTCGGCTGCATCGAATGGGGCGGCGACGTGCACGTCCCGCCCGGGCGCATTGCGCTGGCCGAAGCCGTCGGGAGGCGCACCCGCGAGGCGGGCATCGATGTCACCGCATACGGCTCCTATTACAAGCTCGACGCAAGCGAGCACGAAGGCGCGCCCTTCGCGGCGGTGCTGGATTCCGCGGTCGCCCTTGGGGCCACCGCTATCCGCGTGTGGGCCGGCTCCCGGACCAAGGCAGCCGCCGATCCGGAGCACGTCCGCAGGGCGGCGGAGGACGCGCTGCGGATCGCCGACCTCGCCCAGGCGGCGGGCCGGGTCATATGCCTTGAGTACCACCCGGGCACGCTCACGGACTCGGCGGGGTCGGCGCGGCAGCTTCTGGGATTGGCTGCGCACCCGGCGGTGTTCTCGCTCTGGCAGGATCCGGTCGGCGAAAGCCCCGAGGAGTGCGCCAGCGGCATCCGGGCCGTGATCGCGCGCCTGCATCACGTCCATGTCTACTACTGGTGGCCCGACCCCTCGCACCGGCTCGTCCTGGCCGACGGGGAGGAGCGCTGGAAGGGGCACCTGCGGCTGCTCGCGGCAAGCGCCAGGAATCTTGACCTGCTCCTCGAATTCCTGCCGGGCGATTCCCCCGAGCTGCTGGACGGCGAGGCGGCGACGCTCAGGCGCTGGCTCTCGGAAATCGGCGAGCCGCCCCCGGTCTGACGCGGCTGGCGCGCCGAGCGCACCCTCACGGCATCGCCGGCGGGCCGCCCCGCGCCCTGTCCTCGAGCATTCGTATCCGCGCCACGCTTTCATCGACCTCGGACAGGTTCAGGCCCCCGATCATCTGGCCAATAGGCGTCTCCGGGTCGTTGGACCAGAATATCCCGTTGTCCTCCTGGTCGTAGTAGTGAAACCCGACCCTGACCCCGAACTTCCGCCGGAGAGCCTCGCCGTTCTCCAGCACGGCTTCCCAGTGGACGATGGCGTAGGACAGGTCGATCTGGTGGACGAGGACCGCCGGCTTCGTGACCTGGGCCTCGATCAGGCCGAGCGGGCTGTAGACGGCGGCGTGGTCCCGGGGCGTCGCGCTCACGATGTAGTAGTCGTGCTGCAGCGCGTAGAGGCAGGGGTGGACGGTCTCCGGCGAGGCCGACGCCAGCGCGACAATCTCCGCACCCTGCTCGGCCAGCGCCTGCCAGCCGTCGGGGTAGAGCATGTCGAAGCATATCTGGATGCCGACCCGCCCGAAGTCGCAGTCAAAGACGGGAAAGTCCCGGCCGGGCGTCGTGCCGCCCTCAAGGACGTCGCTTCCCTGGGCGGCCACCGGGTGAACCTTCCGGTAAATGCCGACCACCCGCCCCGCGCGGTCCGACAGCACGGCCGCGTTGCTGTAGCGCACGGGCGCGCCGGCTTCCTGCATGAGGAGCGGCATGACCATGTAGCAACCAAGGCGGCTGGCGCATGCCGCGATTCGCGGCTGCACCTCCTCCAGGCGCACGGCCTCCTGCGCCATGAGGTCGCCCGGCCGGGCCAGGAAGGCCTCCGGAAAGACGACCAGGTCCAGCTGCTTGCCGGGGTAGCTGCTCTTGGCCTCGGCCGCGAACGCCTCGGCCAGCTCGTCCATCCGCTGGAGTCGCTTGTCGAGCGCCAGCTTGAAGATCTCCTGGCCGCTGACCACGGTGCCGAGCAGAACCTTCCGTGGAGGCCGTTCGCGGCGAAGGAGTGCCGGGGAGCCCGCTGGACGCGCGGGCGTGTCGGCGGCCGATAGCGGGGCGCCCGCCATAAATCCGGCCAGGCAGATCCCCAGCGCGGCGAGGACCGCCATGTGGCGCCCTGCGTACCCTTCCCGAAAGCGACAGAGTGTTCTCATGGGAACTCATTATCGGGTGCCGGGGCGGATTCCAACAGGAGAAAATGCTGGGCGGAGCGGGGAGGGGGGATGGACGGCGGGCGGATCCGCGGGAAGAATGTACATAAACGATGTCGAAAAAATGCTGGTATGCGCCGGAAAAATCCTCGTGCCGGCGGCGCTTTTGGCGTAAGCTGGTGCGTCGTGAAAGCCACCCCGGTCATCCTCGTGACGGGCGCCGGCCGCGGCCTTGGCCGCGGCGTTGCGCTGCAGCTGGCCGCGGAAGGCTGCTCGGTCGCCGTCAACTACATCGTCAACCGGGCCGCGGCCGAGGAAACGGCCGCCCTGTGCAGGAAGGCCTCGAAGGCAATGCGCCAGAGGTTCGTCCCCGTCCAGGCCGACATCGGCTCGAGGCCCGACCGGGCGCGCCTCGTTCGAGAGGTGCTCTCGGGGTTCGGCCGGATCGACGCGCTGGTCAACAACGCCGGCGTCGCGCCCAGGGTGCGCGCCGACCTGACTGAGGCCTCCGAGGAGTCGTTCGACGAGCTTGTCCGCGTCAACCTGAAGGGCCCGTACTTCCTCACCCAGGCGGTCGTCCGCCACTGGCTCGGGGAGAAGCCCGCGCCGGCGCTGCCCGCCGGCTTCAAGGTGATCTTCGTCACCTCGGTCTCGGCCGACACGGCCTCGGTGGACCGCGGCGACTACTGCATCTCCAAGGCCGGCCTTTCCATGGCCTCCCAGCTCTGGGCCGCGCGGCTGGCTCCCGAAGGCATCGAGGTCGTCGAGATAAGGCCCGGCATCATGGCGACGGACATGACGGCGGGCGTGAGGGCGAAATACGACCGGTTCCTGGCGCGCGGCGCCGTGCCGCAGGGGCGCTGGGGCACGGCGGACGACGTCGGGCTGGCCGTGCGTGCGGTGATAGCGGGCCGGCTCCCGTTCTCGGCCGGTTCGGTCATCTGCGTCGACGGAGGCCTGCACATCCGCCGCATTTGACGCGCCGCCGCGATGATCAAGATCGACGCCTCCCTGACGCCCGGGTCCCTCCGCAGGGACATCGAGCGCCTTTTTGAGCTGTCCGGCGGCAAGATCCTCGCGCTCCAAAGGCGCTGGGACCCCCGCCATGGCGCGCCGGTCGTCACGATCCGCGGCAGGTACGCCTCGCGGGGGTGGACCGAGTGGACCCAGGGGTTCCAGTTCGGCTCCGCGATCCTGCAGTTCGCGGCGACGGGCAGCAGGCGGGCGCTGGCGGCCGGCCGAGAGGGCACCTTCAGGCACATGGCGGGGCACGTGAGCCATGTCGGAGTCCACGACCACGGGTTCAACAATGTCTCCACCTACGGCGGCCTCCACAGCCTGGCGATGTCGGGAGCCATGCGTGCGGACGAGGGCGAGGTCCGTTTCTACGAGCTGGCCCTCAAGGTCTCCGGAGCCATCCAGGCCGCGCGGTGGACCGAGCTTCCCGGGGGCCTCGGCTACATCTATTCCTTCAACGGCCCCCATTCGCTGTTCTGCGACACGATCCGGTCCCTGCGGAGCCTCGCGCTCGCGCACCGGCTCGGCCACGCGCTCATGGGCGAAAACGACCGGCGGATCTCCCTCCTCGGCCGCCTCCTGCAGCACGCCGAGACCACCGCCCGCTTCAATGTCTACTTCGGAAAGGGGCGCGACCGCTACGACGTCCGCGGCCGCGTCGCCCACGAGTCGATCTTCAACGTGAGCGACGGGGCCTACCGCTGCCCGAGCACCCAGCAGGGCTACTCGCCGTTCAGCACGTGGACGCGCGGCCTCGCCTGGATCCTGTGCGGCTACGCCGAGCAGCTCGAGTTCCTCGATGCGCTGCCCGGTCTCGAGTTCGGCGCCTTCGGCGGCAAGGCCGCGGTCCTGCAGCGCTTCCTGGAGACGGCCCGGGCGACGGCCGACTACTACATCGAGAACACGCCCACGGACGGCGTGCCCTACTGGGACACGGGCGCGCCGGGCCTCGTCATGCTCGGCGGCTACCTCGACCGCCCGGCCGATCCCTACAACGACCACGAGCCGGTCGACAGCTCGGCCGCGGCCATCGCCGCCCAGGGCCTTGTCCGCCTCGGCCATTACCTGATCGCGGGAAAACGGGCCGCGGAGGGCTCGCGCTACCTCGGCGCGGGCCTCACCATCGCCCGGACGATCTTCCGCGAGCCGTACCTCTCCTCGTCGCCCCGCCACGAGGGGCTTCTTCTGCATTCGGTGTATCACCGCCCCAACGGCTGGGACTACGTTCCCAGGGGCCGGAAGGTCCCCTGCGGCGAATCCTCCATGTGGGGCGACTACCATGCCCGCGAGCTGGCGCTGCTCCTGAAGCGGATGGGCGAGCGCAAGGGGTACCACACGTTCTTCGGCACCTGAGCCGCCCCGGCCATGACTCCCGCGCTCAGGGATCTTTCCCGCCTCTGTATCCACACGGCCACCACGAAGCCGTGGGGAATCGAGGAGGCCGTCAGCCGCTATTCCGCGGCGGGCGTCAGGGGCATCACGGTCTGGCGCACGGCGTTTGCGGACCGGGGCCCGGCCGCCGCAGGAAGGCTCATCCGCGACAGCGGCCTCCGCGTCGTGTCGCTGTGCCGCGGCGGATTCTTCCCGGCGGGCTCGGCCGAGCAACGGGCGAGGGCGGTCGACGAGAACCGCCGCTGCATCGACGAGGCCGCCGAGCTTGGCGCCCCGCATGTCGTGCTCGTCTGCGGCTCGGCGGCCGGCCAGCCGCTGGAGGAGTCGCGCAGGCAGATCGCCGACGGGATCGCCGCCGTGCTGCCGCACGCCTCCGCCGCCGGGGTCCGGCTCGCGGTCGAGCCCCTGCATCCCATGTACGCCGGGGAACGGTCGGCCGTGAACACCCTGGGCCAGGCGCGGGCGATCTGCAGCCAGATCGGGAGCCCGTGGGTCGGCATCGCCGTCGACGTGTACCACACGTGGTGGGACGACCGCCTCGAGGACGAGATCAGGGCCTGCGGCCGCGACGGCAGGCTGCTCGCCCTCCACGTCTCCGACTGGCGCACGCCCACCGTCGACCTTCTCGAGGACCGCGGCCTCATGGGGGAGGGCTGCATCCCGATCCGCAGGATCCGCGGGTGGGCCGATGATGCGGGCTTCGGGGGATTCATCGAGGTTGAGATCTTCTCGCGCCGCCTCTGGGCCCGCGACCAGGCGCGGTTCCTCGACGACATCAAGGAGGCCTATCTCGCCCATGTGTGAACGCCGGCTCCATCGCCGCGGCGCCGCCCGGCCATCCTGACCCATGAAGGAGCAAACTCTTGGCATCGTGATGAACGGCGTCACCGGGCGCATGGGGACCAACCAGCACCTGATCCGCTCGGTCCTCGCCATCCGGGCGCAGGGCGGCGTCCGCCTCGCCAACGGCGGAACCGTGATCCCGGACCCCGTCCTCGTCGGGCGCAACCCGGACAAGCTCAGGGCCCTCGCCCAGGCCCACGGAGTCGCCCGGTACACCACCGACCTCGCCGCCGCGCTGCGCGATCCCTCGAACCGGATCTATTTCGACGCCCAGACCACGGACCGGCGGGCCGCGGGAGTCCGGGAGGCCATCGCCGCCCGGAAGGCGATCTACTGCGAGAAGCCCACCGCCGCGGACACGGCCACCGCGGTCGCCCTCTACCGGGAATGCCGGGCGGCGGGGCTGAAGAACGGCGTGGTGCAGGACAAGCTCTGGCTGCCCGGCCTGCGCAAGCTCAGGTCGCTCATCGACTCCGGCTTCTTCGGCCGGATCCTCTCGGTCCGCGGCGAATTCGGCTACTGGGTGTTCGAGGGCGACATGCAGCCGGCCCAGCGCCCGTCCTGGAACTACCGAAGGGAGGACGGCGGCGGCATGGCAATCGACATGCTCTGCCACTGGCGCTACGTCGTGGACAATCTCTTCGGCGGCGTCGCCTCCGTCTCGTGCCTCTGCGCCACCCACATACCCGAGCGATGGGACGAGCAGAAGAAGCCCTACGCCTGCACGGCCGACGACGCCGCCTATGTGATGATGCTGACGGACAAGGGCCTCATCGTCCGGTTCGACAGCTCGTGGTGCACGCGCGTGAGGCGCGACGACCTGCTCACCCTCCAGGTTGACGGGACGAAGGGATCCGCCGTCGCCGGCCTGCGCGATTGCTGGACCCAGGGCGCCGGGGAGACACCCCGGGCCGTGTGGAATCCCGACATCGAGCAGCCCATCAGGTTCCTCGACGGATGGCGGAGGATGCCGGACGACCCGACCCACGACAACGCGTTCAAGGTGCAGTGGGAGCTTTTCCTCAGGCATGTCGCCGGCGACGAGCCCTTCCGCTGGACCCTCCTCGAGGGGGCCAAGGGGGTCCAGCTGGCCGAGAAGGGCCTGGAGTCCTGGAAAAGGCGGGCGTGGGTCGAGGTCGGGGCCATCGACGAGGCAACCCCCCCAGGCTTATGAGCGGCCCATCCCAGCCCGGTCCTCCCCGTCTCGGAAGCGTCCTGGTCAACCACCTGGGGTATCGTTGCCAGGCGAGCAAGGAGGTCATCGTCCGCGGCGCGCGGGACGGGGCGTTCGAGGTCCAGGAGATGTCGCTCATGCGCCCGGCCGGCATGGGCGCGCGGGAGGGTTACCGGGAGGTGCTGACCGGCCGCCTCCGCGCGGCGGATTCCCCGCTCGGCGCATACTCGGTCGGGGTTTTCTCGGAGCGCGAGGCGCCGGGCATCTACCGCGTGGCGCTGCCCGGCACCGGCGAGCACTCCTACCAGTTCGCCATCTCGGACGGCGCCTTCGGCTGGCTGCCCCCGATGCTGCTCAACTTCGTCCACAACTGGCGGTCGGGCCCCTTTGAGAACGCATGGCGCGGTCCGACGCACCTCGACGATGCGCGCCGGACCGACAACGGCATGGCTGCCGACGCCGTCGGAGGGTGGTACGACGCCGGCGACCTGCGCAAATGGATGGTTCACTCGAATCTTCCCGCGCTTGCGTTCATGGACGCGCACGAGCGCCTGCCATGGCACTACGCGGAATGGGAGCGCGTGGACGAGGGATGGTCGCCGTGGCTGCTCGAGGCGATCTGGGGGCTGGATTTCATGCTGAAGATGCAGGACCCGCAGACGGGCATGTTCTTCGAGGACGTGGGCGGAGGGGGGGCCCGGAGGAAGCGTGCGGGCTTGTCCTGGTGGTATGAGAACCACGCCGGCTGCTACGCCGACAACTCCGAGAACCGCTTCACGGACAACGAGCCCGGCAGCGGCGACGAGCGCCCGCTGCGCGTCCAGTACAACCCGATCGCGCAGTTCACCTCGGTGGCGATCCTCGCCCGCGCCGCGCGCGCCTATGCCGCGCTGGACGCCGGCCGCTCGCGCCGGTACGCCGAGGCCGCGGGGCGCGGTTGGCGCCTGGGCCTCGGTCCCGACCCGAGTTTCCTCGAGTCGGCCGGCGCGGATTTCGGCGGGTGGACCTCCGTGCGGAGCTGGCGCTGCCTGGCGGCGCTCGAATTGCACCGCTGCGGCGGCCTTCCCTGGGCGGAAGTCGCCGCCGCTGCTGGCGCCCTGATGGAGAATTTCGACCCGCAGCTGGGCTTCTGGAGGAACCAGACCGGAGGCACCGAGCCGTATCGCGGGGTCCTGCACTCGGCGCAGCCGCTCATCGCCCTGTCGGAAATAGCCCGCGCGGAGGGCGACCCGGGGCGCAGGACCGCGGCCGAGGGCGTGCTGCGCCAGTGCCTGGAACGGTACGTCATCCCGCTGGCGGAGCTCACCCCGTTCCGCGTCATGCCGTTCGGAGCCTACGCGAAGGCTGCCAGCGAGGGCGACCTCTACCGTCCCTGGAGGGACGGATACCTGTACCGGTTCTTCATGCCGGCCAATCATGAGCAGCGCATCAACCACGGCCTGAGCGGGCACTGGACGAGCTGGGCCCATGCGCTGGCGCTGGCGGGAAACCTCCTCGATGACCCGCGATGCGCCGAACTTGCCTGGAGGCAGCTGCACTGGCTCATTGGCGCCAACCCGTTCAATTCCTCCCTGATCAGCGGCGTCGGCTACAACAACCCTATGCCGCACAGCCGCTTCCTGGGGACGTTCCCCGGGGGTTTCTGCGCCGGCTTCATCGGGTCGCCCGAGGACCAGCCGCTGCTCGACCTCGACGGCGACGCGCAGTGGAACACGACCGAATACTGGATGACGCCGCTCAGCAACGCGCTGATGGCGCTGAGCCTCCTGAATCCGGCGCGCGGCGCTTCCTGCCAGAAGCTCGGCAGGCTGGCGCGGGGCGAGCCGGGTCCGCCGAGCCATTAGAAGAAGCGCGCTCCCCCAGGCAGACCAAGTCCCATGACAGAAACCCGCGCCCCTGGATTGAAGGCGGCCCCAGGCCGTTCCAGCCGTGGACATTGAATCCATCCGCCGGAACCGCCTCGGCTCCCGCTCCGATGTGGAGCAGCTGCTGCGCGACCTGGCCGCACCGCTGGCCAGCCGCTTCACGCCCGGGCGGGCCGGCCTGCGGCTTGGGGCAACGCGCGCGTGGTATGGCGAGCCGACCGGCCTGCTCGAGGCTTTTTCCAGGCCGCTCTGGGGTATCGTGCCGCTGGCGGCCGGCGGCGGGAGGGCCGACGACCTCTGGCCGCTCTGGCGCGAGGGCCTGGCCAACGGGACCGACCCGAAGCACCCCGAGTTCTGGGGGTGGACCGCGGATTTCGACCAGCGCCTCGTTGAGACGACGATTCTTGCCTTAGGCATCGCCCTCGCGCCCGGCGAGCTCTGGACGCCGCTGCATCCGGACGCGCGTGCGCGCGTCCTGGCCTGGATGGAGCGGGCGGGCGCCGCGGAGCCGTTTGACAACAACTGGCGCTTCTTCCGTGTGCTTATAAACGTCGTCCTGCGCAGCGTCGGCGGCGACTGGTCGGCGAGGAACGTCGAGGCCGACCTGCGCCGGATCGACCAGTTCTACCTGGGCGGCGGCTGGTATGCGGACGGGGAGGGGCGGCGCGGCGACTACTATGTTCCGTGGGCGATGCACTTCTACGGGCTCATCTACGCGCAGCTGGCCGGCGAGACCGACAGGGAGCGTGCGGCCGCGTTTCGCGAGCGCGCACGGCAATTCGCCCAGGATTTCCTCCACTGGTTCGCGGCGGACGGGTCGGCAATCCCCTTCGGCCGGAGCCTCACCTACCGCGCGGCGCAGGGGGCGTTCTGGGGGGCGCTTGCCTTCGCCGGCGTCGAGGGCCTGCCCTGGGGCGTCGTCAAGGGCCTCTACCTGAGACACCTGCGCTGGTGGATGGGCCAGCCCATCCTTTCGGAATCGGGCGTACTGACGATCGGCTACCAGTACCCGAACCCCGCTATGGCCGAGAACTACACGACGCCCGGGTCGCCCTACTGGGCCTTCAAGGCATTCCTTCCCCTTGCGGTGCCGGCCGGACATCCCTTTTGGAGCGAGCCCGAGGCGCCGATGCCCGCGCGCCGGACGGTGCACACCGTTCCCGCGGCCGGCTTCGTGCTGATGGCTGACCGGGCGGCGGCACACGTGGTTGCTCTCAACGCTGGGCAGCCCGTCGCGGGCTTCCCCCGGCACGCCGCCCAGAAGTACTCGAAGTTCGCCTATTCGACGCGCTTTGCCTTTGCGGTCCCTGCGGGCAGCGGCGACGTCCTCGCCGAAGGCGGCTTCGACAGCGTGCTTGCGCTGAGCGACGACGGCGTTCGGTTCCGGCCCCGGGACCACTGCCTTGACGCGCGCGCGGAGAACGGCGTGGCCTACGGGCGCTGGAGGCCTTGGCCCGACGTGGAGGTGCGCACCTGGCTGATCGCCGCCGACTCCCTCCACCTGCGCGTGCACCGGCTCAGGACGGGGCGCGCCCTTTGGTCCGCCGAGGCCGGCTTTGCGGTCGGCTACGAGAACCGGGCGCAGGTGGGCATCGCCTCCGCGGCTCCCGGCGCGATGATCCTGCAGTCCTGCGCGGGAGGAAGCGGCATGCGCGACCTGGCGGGAAGACGCGCCGCCGAGTGCGTCTTTATGGAGCCCGGCTCGAGCCTCGCCAGCCCCCTGGCCGCCATGCCCGTCCTGCGGGCCATGCATCGGCCGGGCGAAGAGTGGCTGGTGTGCGCCGCGGGCGGCTGGCCGGGGCCGGGCGGTGGGTTTTCCGGCGAGAGCGATGCCTTCGCCTTGGATGCGGGCGGCGGCGGCCTCGCGATCCGGCGAGACGGGAGGCAGATATGGCGGTCCGGCGCGGGGGACTAGGCGCGTGGAGCCGCCCGGCGTTGCGACTTTTCGTGGCCTCACGGGCCTGCGGCAGGGATTGCGCCTTCCCGCCGCATCGACCAGATTCCAACGTAGTTTCAAGAAACGCCCTCCCATGATCAAATCAACCCTGAGCACCCTGTGCCTGGCGCTTGTCGCCGGGACCCTTCTGGCGGCCGACCAGCCCGCCGCTACCAGTCCCGCCGGAAAATCAATTTGGCAGCACGGGCCGTGGAAGCGCCCGGAGCCCAATCCTAAGGCGAAGCTGCTGCCCCTGATTTCGGTGAAGGGGAACCGTTTCGTGAATCCGGCGGGCGAGACGGTGCTGTTCCGCGGGCTGTCGGTAGCGGATCCCGACAACCTGGAGGAGCGGGGCCATTGGAATCGCGAGCTGTTTGCCGCGGCGAAGGACATCGGGGCCAACCTCGTGAGGATTCCGGTGCACCCGGCGGCGTGGCGGAGCCGCACGCCGGCGGGCTACCTCGCGCTGCTCGACCAGGCGGTGGACTGGTGCACGGACCTGGGGGTGCACGTGATCATCGACTGGCATTCGATCGGCAACCTGAAGAGCGGGATGTTCCAGGAGCCGATCTATGACACCAGCACCGCGGAGACCCTCGATTTCTGGCGGACGATCGCGATGCACTTCAGGGGCAACAACACCGTCGCCTTCTTCGAGCTGTTCAACGAGCCGACGCACTTCAACGGGATGCTCGGCTCCATGAGCTGGGCCGACTGGAGGGAATTGAACGAGGAGATGATCGGCGTCATCCGCTACTGGGACAAGGACACGATCCCGCTGGTGGCCGGCTTTGACTGGGCCTACGACCTGGACGCCGTCCACTATGACCCGGTGCGTGCGGAGGGCATCGGCTATGTCACGCACCCCTACGCCGACAAGCGGTCGCAGCCGTGGGAACCGAGGTGGGAGGAGGACTTCGCGTTCGTCTCCGACCGCTATCCTGTGATCGCCACGGAAATCGGGTTTGACGTCAGGCCCGGCGAGGCGGTCGACGACGCCCACTACGGCAACCGGATCACCCGCTTCCTGGAGCAGCGCGGGATCAGCTGGATGGCATGGATCCTCGATCCGGACTGGCAGCCGCGGATGCTCAAGAGCTTCGATAACTTCCAGCTCAGCGGCAGCGGCGAGTTCTTCAAGCAGGCGATGCACCGCCCTCCGGCGACCCCGGCCGAGAAGCGGGGGAGCTGACGCGGCGCCGGGTCCCTGCGCCTGCTACGGCGTCCCCCGCGCCCACAGCCTGGCGATTTCCGCGCGCAGCGCCACGGCGTCGGGCCATGAGGGCGGCAGGCCCGTGACGTTGTAACCGCCCCCCCGCCCGAAGCCCCCGAGCGGGCCCATCTCCGGGCACGCGTACAGGGTCCTGTTCCGGTTGGAACTGGCGCTCCTCCACAGCTTCATGACCGCCCGCGCGAACGCCAGGTACGACCTCACCTCGGGCGTGAGCCGGCCGTCGTGGGTCACGGGCACCTGGCAGTGGTGGCCGTTGAACGGCCGGAAATGGCACTGCTCGCTGTTCTGCACGAGGTCCGGGTGGTCGAGCAGCCTCGCGGCGTAGTCGCCGGGGCTGAGGTGCTTGACGACCGCAAAGTGCGAGAAGTCGAAGTTGATCTTGATCATCTCTCCCGTGGCCCGCTGGTAGCGCTCGGCGATCTCGTAGGTCTTCTCGGGGGTCTCGGTGCAGGTGTCGCGGTGGACCTCCAGGGAAACGACCACGCCGCCGATCCGCTCCGCCTCGCGCACCAGGCGGATCCAGTGCCTCGTGGCCAGGGCGGGCGGCGTGTCGTGGTTGTCCATCTGCACGTTGATGTGCACGGCGCCGCCCTCCTTCTGGGCGCGGATCCGGGCCGCGAACTCCCCGGGGTCGTCCGAGGAGATGAAGCCGAGCAGGTGCCTGAGGCCGTGCTTCTCCGCTAGCCGGCGGTGGGCGGGCGTGAGCGTGCCCGCAACCCCGTCGAAGCCCGCCGCGGCCGCGGCCCGGATCTTCCTCTCCAGCGACCACGGTCTCCCCCGGGACCGAAGGTCGAGGAGCGACCAGAGGGCGGCGATGTGCGCGATGTGCGGCATGTTCTCTGGGCTGTGAATCAGCGGTCGGGCGCGCCGGTCAACCTTGCGGTCCCCACCATTGCCATCGCGCGCTACGCGGCGGCCCCCGGTTCACGCTGCAGGGATAGCAGCGCGATGACGGCGGCGAGCGCGGTGTAGCCGGCCGCAAACTGAAGCGCCAGGGTGCGGCCGACTCCGCTTAGCTGCCAGGGCAGATAGAGCCCGCCGCCCGGCTCGACCGAGTGGATCACGCCGAAGAGCGTCAGCACGGCGCCGGCCGTCAGGGTGATGATCGCGGCGCCGGTGCGCCTGTCGACAAGGGCCGCCACAAACCCCGCCCAGATCATGGACGTGATGATGAAGCCGTTGCCGAGGGCAACGATCACGCCAAGCTCCGGCATGCCCTGGTCGGTCGACGTGAGCAGCTGCGCGAAGTGCTCCGGCGACACGTAGGAGGGATCGCCGAGCTTGATCGCAAGCATTCGCGCGATCGCGGGGAAGAAGCTGAAGACAACGGCCGCCGCGTGCCGCCTCGGCGTCGCGTCGAAAGCCTGCGCCGTGATCTCGATGGAGACGAAGACGAGGATCGGCGCGAGCACGGCCAGCGGCACCAGCTCCACGAGGTTTGAAATGTAGCCGAATATGCCGCCGAGCCCGACGAACACGGCCGTGAGAAGCGTGTAGCCGGCCCGCGCCCCCATCTTCTTGTAGGCGGGCTGGCCGATGTAGGGCGTCGTCTGGGCCACGCCTCCGCAGACGCCCGCGACAAGCGTCGAGAACGCCTCGGTGAGCAGGATGTCGCGGGTGCGGTAGTCGTCGCCCGCGGCCCGCGCGCTCTCTGTAACGTTGATGCCGCCGATCACCATCAGAAGGCCGAACGGCAGTATCAGCGGCAGGTACGGCACGGTCGCGCCAAGGCCGTCGATGAATCCGAGGGAGGGCGCCGGAAGCGCGAAGCGCAGGGTCAGCGCACCCGGTGCGTGGTAGCCCGGGCCCGCGAGGCCCAGCGGCCCGAGCGAGTAGTAGAGCGCCAGGCCGACCAGGAAGGCCGCCAGAACGCCGGGGATGCGCCCCGGCAAGGGGCCCTTCGCGACAATGGCGTAGAGCACGATTCCGAGGCCGACGAAGCCGACGACGGGCACGCGCAGCAGCTCGACGATGGGCAGGAACCCGATGAGCATGAGCGCGATGCCGGCGATGGAGCCGAGCAGGCCCGCGCGCGGCACCACGCGGTTCACCCACTCGCCCGCAAACGAGAGCACAAGCTTGAGCAGACCCATGACGATCATGGCGGCCATTCCGAGGTGCCACGTTGCGATGGCGGCGGCGTGCTCGTCGAGTCCGCCCTGCTTGAACCGGACGAATGCGGGGCCGAGCACCAGGAGCGCGAGGCCGACGGTCGTGGGCGTGTCGATGCCCAGCGGCATGGCCGTCACGTCATCGCGTCCGGACCGCCGGGCGAGCCGCACCGCCATCCACGTGTAGATCAGGTCGCCGACGAGGACGCCGAGCGCGGTGCCGGGAAACATGCGCGTGAAGACGATGTCGGCCGGGAACTTGAACAGGCCCACGAGCACCGTCGCCAGAAAGGCCATCACCGCGAGGTTGTCGACGACGAGGCCGAAGAAGCCGTTCAGGTCGCCTGCCAGGGACCAGCGGCGGTGGGTGGGGGCGCTGCTCACAGCCGCCGAGAAAACCCTAATCGGGTGACAAGGCAAAGGCAGAGTTCGCCCGCCGCTCGCTTTCTTTCTTCCGGAAACGCCCCGGGACCTATAGCATGGTGCCAGATGACCGCGACCCCCGCCCTCTGCCTTGCCAGCCTCCTGCGCCTGCTCGCCGGGCTGGCCGGCGTCGCGGCGGCGGCCTCGTTTGGCGCCGAGCCGATAAGGATCGGCTTCTTCATGTCGATGACGGGCCAGGACGCCTCGTTCGGGGAGGCTTCGCTGCGCGGCGCCACGGTGGCGGTCGAAGGGCTGAACGCGGAGGGCGGCGTCCTCCGCCGGCCGGTAGAGCTGGTGGTCGAGGACAACCGCTCGCTCGCCGGCGAATCGGCCACGGCGGCGAAGAAGCTGATCGCGCGCGACCATGTGGTCGCGCTGATCGGCGAATGCTCGTCGGCCCGGACGCTCGAGGCCGCCTCGATCGCGCAGGCCAGCGGAATCCCGCTCGTCACCCCGGCCTCGACCAGCCCGAAGGTCACCCAGGTTGGCGACGAGATCTTCCGGATGTGCTTCATCGATTCGTTTCAGGGCGATGTGATCGCGACCTTTGCTCGCCGGCGGCTCGGCCTCACGCGCGCGGCGTTGCTTGTAGACTCGACGGCGCCCTATTCGGTGGGTCTGGCGGATTACTTCGCGAAGACGTTCGTCGCGCTCGACGGCGAGATCGTGGCCCGCCTGAATTACTCGGGCACCGACACGGACTTCCGGGCCCAGCTCACGGCCATCCGCGCGGCGAAGCCCGATGCGCTTTTCCTGCCCGGCTACTACAAGGCCGCGGGACTGGTGGCGAGGCAGGCGCGCGACCTCGGCCTGAAGGCGACGCTCCTCGGCGGCGACGGATTCGAGGCCCCCCAGCTGCTCGAGATCGGCGGCGATGCGCTGGAGGGGGCCTATTACTCGACCCACTTCGCCGTCGAAAACACCGACGAGGCTTCGCGCAGGTTCGTCGATGCCTTCCGCGCGCGGTACGGCGCGGCGCCCAACGGCCTCTCGGCGCTCACCTACGACGCGGTGCGCCTGGTGGCCGATGCGATCACCCGCGCCGGGACGACCGAGCCGGCGGCCCTGCGCCTCACGCTGTCCGAGACGCGGGCGTTTCCCGGCGCGACCGGGCTGACGACGATCAACGCGCAGCGCGACGTGGACAAGGACGCCGCGATCATCACGGTGAGGAACGGGAAGCTCACCTTCGTCGAGACGATCCGCCCGTAGCGCCGGCCGGCCTCGGCGGTTCGCCGGCTACCGCGTGACCACGTCCCAGTAGACGTTGTAGCGGTCGTAGCTGATTTCCCAGAAAGGGCGCAGCGCGACGTCGGGCGGAAGGCCGAGGCCCGTCGCGTGGAACACGAGCGATCCGTCCGCGGAGCGGACGACCGAGGACTCGACCGGGGAGCCTGCGCGCACGAGCGCCGGAACGGCGACGGCGGGCGCGCCCAGGTTGGCGTCCTGATGCTCCGCATAGGGGACGGTGGCCGCCTGCGGCTCCGGCCCGAGGTCAGCCGCGAGGACCACCGGACCGTAGAGGAAGGCGACCTTGCCCGGCGCTCCGGGCATCGCCTCGGTGCGCACGGCCATGGGGATCGTGGCCGCGAGGCGGTCGCCCTTGTTCCACGTCCTCCGGACGACGGCGTAGCTGCCCGGCGCGCCGGGGACGCTGATCGGCTGGCCGTTGAGCTCGAAGGCGAGCGGGCCCGCCGCCCAGCCGGGGCAGCGAACCCTGATCGCGAGCGGCGCCGCGGGCGCGGACGTCACGGTGAGCTCGGTCCGGTTGCCCGCCGGATAGTCGGTCCTCTGCTCCATCGAGAATCCCACCTCCTTCCACGCCAGCGCGGAGGGGATGAAGAGGTTCACGTACAGGTCGTCGCCGCCGTGGAAGTAGATGGCCTCGCCGTATTTGGTGTGGTTCTCCATCCCGGTGCCGACGCAGCACCAGAACGAGTCGAAGGGGGTGCTGAAGGTCTTGAAGAGGCCCGGCTTTAGCGACATGAAATACGTGAACATGCCCAGCTTCGGCTCCTGCGAGGCGAGAATGTCGTTGTAGAGCGCGCGCTCGTAGAAGTCGGCGTAGTCCGCCTTCGGATCCCAACCGAACAGATGCTCCGTGAGCTTGAGCATGTTGTAGGTGTTGCAGGTCTCCGCCGTGTTGGCGCCGAGGTGCCTGGACATCGTGTCCTCGGGGAACAGGTGCTCGTCCTCGCTGTTGCCCCCGATGACGTAGGAGTAGTGGTGGGCGATCAGGTCCCAGAAATACGCGGCGATGTCCCGGGCCCGGGGATCGCCGGTGGCCTCGTAGGTGCGCGCCTCGCCGATGATCTTCGGGATCTGGGTGTTGGCGTGCTTGCCGGGCAGCTCGTCGCGGTGCGCAAGCAGGGGATCGAGCACCGCCCTGTGGTAGAACCGGCGCGACGTCTCGAGATAGCGCGGGTTGCCCGTCAGAACGTACAGCTCGACCAGGACGTCCATCATGCCGCCCTGCTCCACGGACAGCATCGTCTGCAGCTTCTCCGGGGTGAGCCCGGCGGTGATGGCGTCCGCCCAGTCGGCCAGCCTGAGCGCGACGTCACGGGCCTGGCCGTTGCCGCCGAGGATCCATGCGTCCTTCAGGCCGTTCAGAACCTTGTGCTCGGTGTACCAGGGCACCCAGGCGCCCCCCCTGAAGTTGAACGGGCCCTGCGTCTCGACGATGCCTTCCCTGAAGTTGCGCATCGTCTGAAGCTCAAGGGGCGGCAGCGCGCCGATGTAGCCGTCCCCGTACGCCGTCTGGCACTGCGCCATCTCGGCGATGATGTAATCGACGCGCCGGCGGAACCGCGCGTCGCCCGTGGCGGCAAACTGCTGCGACAGCGCTGTCAGGTAGTGTCCGAGCGTGTGGCCGGCGATGCCGTGGGACTCCCATCCGCCGTAGCTTTCGCCCTTCGGCGTTAGCCCGGCATACCTGCGCGTGTTGTGCAGCAGGCGGTCGGGCTCGATTGAGAGCAGATAGTCCGCGTTGCGCTCCATCGCGCGCCGGAACGGGCTGTCGAGAAGGCGGACGTCGCCCAGCGCGAAGGGGCGGGCCGCCGGGGCCGCGGCCTTCTGGGAGGGATCGGCCCGGGCCGAATGCGCCGCGACCAGCAGGGCTAGAAGGCCTGGGATGAGCGGTTTCATGTGGGTGTGTCGGCCGATGAAAGGGGGTCTTCCGGGAATCGGCCAGATCTTCATGCCGCGGCCGGGCTAGTCCATGCCCTCGACCGCGAATATCTCGACGGGCTCGTCGCGGCCCCTCACCGGCGCCGCGCCCAGCGGGCGCACCCTGTATTGTCCGCGCGCGACCCTGAGCGTCGCGGCGCTCACCAGGATATCGGCCCGATACTGGGACATCCGCGTCAGGTCCTGGAGGCGCGCCGCCACGTTGACCCCGTCCCCGAGGACCGAATAGTTGAGCCGGCGGGACGATCCGATGTTTCCCGCTATGACTCTCGCCGTGTTTATCCCGATGCCGAAGGCCAGCTTGGTGCCACCCTCGGTCGCGAGCTCGGCGTTCAGGCGGGCGAGGGCGGATTTCATCTCCAGGGCGGCGAGGATGGCGTTGTCCGCGTGGTTCGGGAGGGCCACCGGCGCCCCGAAGAGCGCCATGATCGCGTCGCCCATGTACTTGTCCACGACGCCGAGGTAGATCTCCACGATCACGCTCATCCGGTCGAAATACCTGTTGAGCAGGGCGAGGACCTCGCGGGGGGGGATCGACTCGCTCAGCCGCGTGAAACTCCTGATGTCCACGAACAGGACCGTGACCTCGAGTTCCTCGCCTCCGAGGGCGCCGCCGCCGCTGACCAGCTGCGCGGCGATCTCGGGGGAAAGGTTCTTGTCGAGCAGGTCGCGGATCTGGTCCCGCTCGGCAAGGCCCTCGCTCATCCGGTTGAACGAGGTCGCAAGCTGGCCGATCTCGTCCTCGCGGTCGAGGTTCAGGCGGATGTTGTAGTTGCCGCGTGCGACGACCTGCGTGTGCGCGGCCAGTTCGCGCAGCGGCTCGCTCAGGTTCCGCGCGAACCGGACGGCGAGCAGGGCGGCCACCGCCAGTAGGACCAAGGAGAGGTACCTGAGGAAGCGCTCCAGTTCGAGGTCGGGCGCGAGCTCGGCCTCGAGCGACCGCTGCATGGCGATTGCGGCGTAGCCCGGGGTTATGAGCGGGACGGGCCAATACACGGTCACATACGAGTTGCCGGCCACCCTGACGGTCCGATCGGCCTCCTCGGGGGAGGACGGCGCGGCCATTTTCGCCTCGGCCGCCGGCAATGAGGACTCGATCGGCATCATGGCATCGGACCTGCCAAAGAAGACTGTGACCTCGACGCGCGCGTCCGCCTTGAGTTCCATCACGAACCTGTGGTCGACGGGAATGGCGAGCCCGATCCAGGCGCCGGTCTCGGGCACCCGCGCGTGCGTGGGCACCACGAGCAGCGCGTACAGCTTGCCGTTTCCTCGGTCGTCCGGAAGGTGCGCAAAGGCCTGGTCGCGCGCCTCGCCGGAGATCGACGCGTTCTTCACGAGCTCCTGGAAGGGGCGTAGCGCCGCTCTGGGCAGGGCGCCCCCCGTGTCCCCGATCCTGGATCCGCCGGGTGAGAGCAGCACCATGAAGGGGACGTTCATCCGGGCACTGTAGGTATTCAGGGCCGATCGGGCCGCGGCGGGATCGGGCCTGTCCCCCAGGAAGAGCTGCTGAAAGGCGTCATCGCGCGACATCATGACGGCGCGGTTCCAGAGTTCGTCCAGCTTGGCGTCCGTGCGGTGCTTGAAGAGCAGCGCCCCCTGTTCGAGGCCCTCGTCGATGCGCCTGGCCGCGCTCTTGCGGTTCTCCCTGACCACGAAGATGTAGTTTGCGCACTGGGCGAGCGCGACAAGCCCGACAATCAGGAGCAGCAGACGGCTGCTGAAGCGCCTGAACCTGGGGAATCTGGAGCTCATGGGGCCCAAGGTCTCGCCCTCACCTCCATCCGGCGCCCCGCGCAGCGGCCCCCGGGGTCGGCGCTCCCGCCGGAACTGCCGTGGCTGCGCGGAGGGCGGTTGTTGGGTGGCGTTTCATCGGGGAGGCGTGGTTCAGAACTGGTGCACGAAGCTCGCGCTGACAAGGTCGTTCACATCCGGGCCTCCTCGGGCCTGCGCAGTCTCGTCCCGGCGGATTGCATGGCCTCGACTTTCAGGCGCGCAGCTTGCGGATGGAGAGGGCCCGTTTGGGAGACAAGCCTGCGCAAGGTCCGGCCGCCCGGCGTTTCGGCCGCGCCTCCAGGTCCGCGGTGCCGGCCACCTCGCGCCGGCTGGGCCTCAACAGGATTGCCCTTGCCCGTGTTTTTATCGGCAATAGCGCCCCGATGGCAACGGACGACACCGACGAACTCCTGCGCGGCTCCGCGTTTCTGAAGTTTGTCCCGGAAGGGCACCGGGCGGGGCTGTGCGGGATGTTCCGGAAGGAGCGCTTCGAATTCGGGGACCTGATCGTCCGGGAAGGCGATGCGGCGGACGCCTTTTTCTTCCTGGCGTCGGGGCGGGCCCGGGTGGTCAAGACGAACGACAGGGGAGAGGAGCTGGTCCTGGCCTCGCTGCGGCCGGGTTCCGAGTTCGGCGATGCCGCGCTCCTCGAAGGGGGCGTGCGCACGGCCTCCGTCCGGTGCAGCACCTCGGTTGAGGTCCTGAGGCTGGGGCGCGACGACTTCCTGGAGATGCTTGGGCGCCATCCGGAACTGAGGAACTACCTGGAGATGACGGCGCGCTTCCGGGCCATGCACAGTTTCCTTTACGAGTTCAGCAACTTCGGGCGCCTCTCCGCGCCGGCCTTCAGGGACCTGATCGAGAACCTGTCGCGCGTCAGCTTCCCGAAGGGCCAGTTGATCCTGCGCGAGGGCGAGCCCGCCGGACCGATGTACATCGTCCTGGCTGGGCGCGTGCGGATATTCACCTCCAAGGGCGGCCGGGTGAAGAACCTGGCCTTCTGCCGCGAGGGAGACTTCTTCGGCGAGCTCTCGCTGCTCACCGGCTCGCCGCGGGCGGCGTCGGCCGAGGCCTCGGCGGACACGCAGCTGTTCGCGCTGAAGCCTGAGGCGGTCCACGACCTGAGGCGGAGGTATCCGGACTTCTCGAAGCTGCTGGAGGAGCGGGTGGCGCAGTACAACAAGGACGCCGAGGCGCGCGTCCCGCTGGATTTTTCGATCGAGTCGCTTCCCGCGGAGGCGGGCGCCGCCGGCCCCGGGGATTCCGGGCCGGATCTGGCGGAGACCGCGCCGTCCGCCGAGGACGAGGACCCCTTTGCCGACGAGAAGGGTCTTTTCGCAAAGAGAAAGGGGCGGATCAGGAGCATTCCGTTTGTGCAGCAGATCGACGCGATGGACTGCGGGGCGGCGAGCCTCGCCATGGTATGCCGTCATTTCGGCCGGGACGTCAGCCTGTCGCTCATCCGGCGGCTCTGCCACGTCTCGCAGGATGGAACGAGCCTCAAGGCCATCTGCCATGCCGCGACCGAATTGGGCCTGGCCGCGCGTTCCGTCAAGGCGTCGCTGCGCAATCTTCCGGTCATGCCCCTGCCCGCGATCGTGCATTGGGAGGGGAACCACTGGATGGTGCTGTTCGATGTCGGCCGGTCCCATGTGCGGGTGGTTGATCCAGGGAGGGGCCCCCGCAGGATCCCCCTTCGCGAATTCGAGGAGAAATGGTCGGGCTACGCGGCCCTGTTCGACTACACGATCGCCTTCGAGAATGCGCCGCTAAACCGGCCGAGCCTGGCGTGGCTGGCGCCTTTTCTCCGCAGGTTCCGCTCCGTCCTGGTCCCGGCCGTCCTTCTTGCGGGGGTGATCAGCTTCCTCCAGCTGCTTTTCCCCATCTTCACCCAGACCGTCGTGGACAAGGTGATCGTCGAGCACGACCTCGGGCTGCTCAACATGATCATGGTCGGGTTGGGCGCGTCCCTGGTGTTTTTCCAGCTGGCCAATCTCGCGCAGCAGTACCTGCTCGGCTTCGCGGCCCTGCGGATCGACGCGGCCCTGCTCGATTACCTGACCCGCAGGCTGCTCTCGCTGCCGATGTCCTATTTCGCGAGCCACCGCACAGGCGACATCCAGCGGCGGCTGGATGGGGCGCGGCAGATCCGACAGTTTTTCGTGCAGCACGGCATCGGCGGCCTCCTGGCCCTTGTCCAGCTGCTGGGATCCGTGGTCCTGATGGCGGTCTACAGCCCCAAGCTCACGGCAATATTCCTCTCCACCACTCCGCTCTACGCCGTCCTGATGGCCTTCTCCGCGAAGGTGCTGAGGCCGCTCTTCTCCGACATCGAGCAAAGCCAGGGGAAATACAACTCGCACCAGATAGACGCGATCAAGGGGATCGAGGCGGTCAAGGCGGCGTCGGCCGAGATAGCCTTTCGCGGGGCGATCCTGGGCGAGTTCCTCGCCGTCGCGAAGAAGCTGTTCCGGAGCAATTTCATCGTGATGTCCTATGACAGCGTCCTGCAGACCATCGGCCTGATCTCGACCGGGCTGTTCCTGTGGTTCGGAGCCCATAGCGTGATCGAGGGCCAGCTTACGGTCGGCGGCTTTGTCGCCTTCAGCTCCCTCACGGCCATGGCCTACGCCGCGATACTCCGGGCGCTTGGCACATGGGACAGCCTTCAGATGGCGTCGGTGCTCCTGAACCGGCTCAACGAGATCTTCGACGAGGAGCCGGAGCAGGGCAGCGACCGGTCCCGGCTCATTCCCGTGCCCAGCCTGGAAGGGCGCATCGAGCTGAGGAACATCGGCTTCAGGTACGGCGGCCCGGAGGCGCCGGCCATCCTGAAGGGCGTCTCCTTCGACATCGCCCCGGGCCAGATGGTCGCGGTCGTCGGCCGGAGCGGAAGCGGCAAGACGACGCTGATCAAGCTGCTGGCCGGCCTGATGGAGGCGACCGAGGGAAGCATCCACGTCGACCATCTCGACATCAAGACCGTGAACTATCGCGACCTGAGGCGCCAGATCGGCATGGTCCTGCAGGAGAACCACCTGTTCGACGCCACGATCGCCAGCAACATCGCCTTCGGGGACAGCGAGCCCAACTTCGACCGCGTGCTCTGGTCGGCGCAGGTCGCGAACGCCCACGATTTCATCATGCGGCTGCCGATGGGCTACGAGACCCGCATCGGCGAGTCCGGACTGGCCCTCTCGGGCGGGCAGAAGCAGCGGATCGCGATCGCCCGCGCGGTATACAACGACCCGCCTATTCTGATCTTCGACGAGGCAACGAGCGCGCTCGACACGGAATCGGAGCGCACCATCCAGGAGAACATGGGCCGGCTGATGTCCGGCCGCACGTGCATCGTCATCGCTCACCGGCTGAGCACGATCCGCGAGGCGAATGCGATCATCGTTCTCGAAAAGGGCGAGATCGCCGAGACCGGGACCCACGACGAGCTCATGGCCAGGCGCGGGCTCTATTTCTACCTCTCCAGCCAGCAGCTGGGAATCTAGCCCATGGCGATGACACCGAACGCAAGGCGAGCCGACCGGGATGCGCTGGACAGCGAGTCGGCGATGCTGCCGCAGGACCCCCCGCACTGGGTTGTCCGGGGCACGGCCTGGCTTATCATAGCCCTGTTCGCGACTGCGCTGCTGGCCGCCGTTCTCGTCCATGTGCCGGAGACGTTCCGCTGCCCGTGCATCCTTGTTCCGGAAGGAGGCGCCGACCCGATCCAGTCGCCGCGCCTCGCGGAGATCCGCCAGGTCCGCGCCGGCGAGGGCCGTGAGGTCGCGGCGGGAGACGTGCTCTTTGTCCTGAGCTCCGAGGACGTCGGCGACCGCGACACCCAGGCGCGCACGCTGGAGGAGGACCTGGCATCGCGGAAAAGGAACATGAAGCAGGCCGAGGCAACCGATGCCGCGGACCTCGAGATCAAGGACCACGAGATCGCCCAGGCCGACGAGGAGGTGCGATTCCGAGAAACCTCCGTTGGCGTCGAGCGCGACCTGGCGGCCCGGTATGAGAAGCTCTCGAAGATCGGGGTCTACTCGGAGACGGACCTGGTCTTGCGCCGGCTCGAGCTCGCGGGAGCCGAGAAGGACCTCAGTGTCGCCTCGCGAACCCGCCAGCAGGTCATCCTGCAGCGCCAGCAGATGGCGGCAGAGCAGGCCCGGCAGCGTTCCGACCAGCATGCGGAGATCGAGAAGCTCGAGATCCGCCTGGGCGCCCTGAAGCGCGAGCTCGAGGACTCCCACCAGAACTTGATCTCCGTGCGCGCGCCCTATGACGCCGTGGTCATCTCGCTGGCCGCGAACAATCCGGGAAGCGTGGTGCAGAGGGGCCAGGAGCTGTGCCAGCTCGCCCGCGCGGACGGGGGGCTGAGACTGCACCTGCTGCTGGCCGAGCCGGGGCTTGCCCGGATCGCGGTGGGCCAGCGCGTGAGATTCTTCGCCGATGCCTTCCCCTATCAGCGCTACGGCACCATATCCGGGACCCTTTCATGGATCAGCCCTTCGGCCGTCTCATCGCGCGAGGGCAAACAGTTTGTCGCCCTGGCGACGCTCGACCGGAAAGCCTTTCAGGTCGGCGGGCAGGCCCGGCCGCTGCGCGTCGGGATGGGCGGCGAGGCGCGGATCGTGGTCGGCAGCCGGACGCTGATCGAATTCGTCCTGGAGCCGATCCGCCAGCTGCGGGAGAATCTCGGCCGTCCCACCCTCTGACGTGTCACGCGCGGGTTGAGGGGGGCAGAAGGTTGATGATGCCGAGGTGGTAAAGAAGGTAGAGCTGCTTCCGCAGCTCGGGGAACGGAACCGAGAGCGGGATCCTGCGCAGCACGCCTCCCATCGAGCGGCCGCCGTCGCCGCGGCGCAGGAGTTCAAGCTCCCATTCCGGCATGCGCCACGCCATCGAGAGGTTGAGCGCGCGGCTTGCGATCGTGAGCCTTCTGAGCCGGTCGAGCACCCTTTTCCCCGGCTTCGGGAGCCCGATCCTGTAGAGGCGGGTGGGCACTATCCTCCATTTCAGCAGCTGGCCGCGGCGTTCCCAGGGGGGGGTCGCCTCCGCCTTCTTGGAGAAGAGCAGGCGGTGGAACTGTGAGGGGCTGAGCCGCTCCAGGAAATCGACGACCTGCGCGCGAGATCTTGGGATCAACAGAGGATGCAGGTCGTTTTCGGCAATCCGCCGGAACAACCTTATCGAGGACCAATTCCCGCGAAGGTTGAGCCCGGCCCGCCGGCCGTGGCGCACCCACTGCGACAGCGTCAGGCTCTGGTTCAGCGGCCCGAACACGTCGCTGGACAGAAACTCCGGCTCATGGCCCGAGACCCGCGGGAGGCCGTCAACCGTGACCACGGTGTCGCACAGCTTCAGCACGCTGCGCAGGCGCGGGGAGTCCTGAAATGCATTCATGTCATATCCAAATGCCGGCAACGCCTGCCTGAGCCGCGTGTTGACGTGCCTCGACCCGTTTACGGCAAGGTAAAGGGCGCCGTCGGCCTTGAGGCAGCGGCCAAAGTTTCTCATGACCCGTGCGGTCCGGGGGATGTAGGAAAGCACGCCGTGGCAGATGATGAGGTCGAAGCCGCCGCCAACCTTCGCAGGAAGGCGCGGATCAGTCAGGTCTGCCGCGACAAAGCGGATGTCGCGCATCTCTTTGGCGCGCCGTTGCAGGCGCCTGGCGACCGCAATGGAGCGGGTGCTGAAATCGACCGCGACTATTTCGGCGTCGGGCAGCCTGCGACGCAGATTGAAAGCCTCGGTCCCGTCCCCGCATCCGGCCACGAGCACCCGGGCCGGCGCCGTGTTTCGGGCCTCGGTCCGCCCGATCGCACCGACCCACTCGAGGACGAGGGTCCACGAGCGCCGCTTCAGCGCCTTGTTGTTGCCAAACGGATACGGACGCCGGTCGTAGGTTTGGCGGACTTGGTCGGCGATCTTCATTCCGATAAAATGGCGGGATTTACGCGATCGAGGCGGGGTTTTCAGATACAGGCGGCCATGGAGATCTTAAATCATCGTGTAATCTATTATTTAGTAATTGATTGTGATAATCACAAACCATTGGCATAAATGTATTGACCGTCCTAATGGATATCATGAGAGAATCTGGCCAACGAAGCTCTCCACCTTATTAGTCCTGCGATTGCCAAACAGCTAATCAAAAAGTGGGCGCACAACCAAGAACGTCACAACCCCATACTTAATAACATGGCTTCCCCAAAGAAAAAAGCTACCGCAAGAACCGCTGTCAAATTCAGGGATCTCAAGTCGAAGAAGAACCCCAAGGGTGGGATTAGTGGAGGGGATACCCCTACTGAAAGCCTCAAGTGGAAAAGGCTTGAATGATTGGCAGTAGAACTCCCTTGCGGCCGGGGATCGCGCGGCTTTCGCCTCCAAAATCACGCGGAACTCCCCGCAGCGCTGATCCCCAAATCGCCAAGTTGCTATCGATAGGAAAGCGCTCAACCCAAAACGTCAGAACCCAAGAATAACATGGCTTCCACAAAGAAAAAGGCTACGGCCAAGTCCCGTGTCAGTTTCAAGGATCTCAAGTCGAAGAAGGACCCCAAGGGTGGGTGCGCTTCGGGGCAGCACCTCCCTTCAATGATAAAGTTCGGCGGATAAGGAGTGGAGGGCCTCCGCACCTCGCCGGCCGAGGATTGCGCGGCCTTCGCTTTCAAAGCCACCACGGGAACCCTCCTCCGAATCGGTTCCGCAGCCGCGTTTCGCGGATCAAGAAAACACTAAGGACAAGAATATCACAACACCCACTAACATGGCTTCCACAAAGAAAAAGGCTACGGCCAAGTCTCGTGTCAGTTTCAAGGATCTCAATTCAAAGAAGAACCCCAAGGGCGGCACCACCATAGGGTCGGCGACAGGGGGCGCGGGTGCGGGAAAGATCAAGTTTGAGCTCAAGTGGGAATGATTAGCCGGTGGGCCTGCGCGCATGGCCGACCGGGCATCGCGCGACCCTTGGGCCCATCCTGCGGGGCGCTTCGGGACACCGCGGTATTAGCTCCACATTTGCCATGTCCCCGGTCAAATGGGGGGCGTTCAAGCAAGAACGTCACAATCCAGGACTAACATGGCTTCCGCGAAGAAGAAGGCCTTGGCAAGAGGCGCTGTTGAATTCAGGGATCTCAATTCGACGAGGGACCCCAAGGGTGGGGTTAAGCTCGAACCAAGAGTAAAGACTGGTTAGCAAACGAGTATCCGCGTGTCGCCGACCGGAGATTGCGCGGCCTTTGCATTCAGGGGCACAACCGTCAGCGTCGGCGAGGCTGTCCGGGCTGCGCAGTTCCGAGGCGAACTGCGGCCGTCCGTCTCCGAGGTCGCCTGGGAAGTTGCCTGCGAGGAGGAGGCTGCCCGATGGAACCTGGAGGCGGACGATGGCGCCATCGATGCGATGGTCGATCGCTTCCGGTATGAGAACGATCTGATTTCAGCCGAGGAAGCGGAGGCGTGGCTCGGGGCCCGCGGCCTTACCCCGGACGAGTTCCAGGACTATTTCATCCGACGCTACTGGCGGGAGACCCTCAGGGAGAAGGTCATTCCCGAGCGAATTGAACCCTCGCGGGTCGTGCCGGAATTGCTCGGCCTGCTTCAGATCGAGCTCCTCATGTCAGGGGCCTTCGGCCCGGTCGCGACTGGGCTGAGCCGCCGCCTCGTGGCGCGCGCTGCCGCGGAGGCGCCGGCCGGTGCGAAACTGGTGAAGGCGGAGCGTGCACGGCTCCTTGCGCGCGCGGGCCTGGAGCCCGGCGCCCTGGCGGGATGGCTCAAGTCCCTTGACCGCAGCAAGGACTGGCTGGAAGGCATGCTCGAGATGGAGGCCTTGTACCGTCTCAGGTGCGGCGCCGTCCTGACGCCCGAGCGGCTATCTGGGGAGCTGGCCGCGGCGCGCCTGCCGCTCACGAGGCTCGAGGTTGAAACGGTGGAATTTGATTCCGCCGATGCCGCGCGCGAGGCGCTCTTGTGTGTCCGCGATGACGGCCTTTCGCTGGAGGAGGTGGCCCGTGAGTCGCGCTATCCGTTCAAGCGGCTCGAGATCCTGGCGGAGGATCTGGCCGAGGACCAGCGCCAGAAGCTGCTTTGCGCCGGAATCGGCGAGATCCTGGAGCCTGCGCAAGCAGGCGGCGTTTTTCACCTCAGCCGTTTGCTTCGGAAGGCCGAGCCCGCCCTCGGTGACGCTTTGGTCAGGAGCCGCGTTGAGCAACGGATCCTGGACAACTACTTCTCCGAGGCCGGCGCCAACGACATCCGCTGGTTCGTCCGATAGTCGCCGGGCGCGGCGCGCGGATCTGATTCCTCGGAAAGAAGACTTCTTGCGCGGCGGCCTGCGCCTCCAGGCCAATTGGCCCGCGCCTCACCGCTGAAGGCTGAGGATCAAGGGTTTTCCCTCACCCGCTGCGTTCGTCGCCGAAATGGCGATCGCCGATGCGGAGTCCAGCGGATAGCCGCTGATCGTCCGCGCCACCGGAGCCGCCTCGCTCGCATGGATCACATCCCAGCCCTCGAGATCGACCCGTTTGCCGAAGGGGCCTGACGAGAATGAATAGATGAGCACCGGGCTGCCGCCATCGGCGGCCGGCGGGGTGACCTGGATCCTCGCCTCGGCATCGAGGTGGTCGACCGATGCCGCCTTCGGCGGCTGGGGCGGCTTGAGCTTCTTCTTGCGCGCGGGAACCACGTTCGCGGTGGCAAGGGAGGGCGGGCTGGCGCCCGTGGCGTTGGCCGCGGCCACCGTGAAATTGACGGCGTGGCCGTTTTCGAGATTGCCGAAGACCACGTATCCCCTCGCGCGGAACTCGGCCGCCGAGGCCGTGACTGTGGCGCCGCCCGACGAGGCGATGGTGTAGGAGGCGACCGGCGAACCGCCGTCCAGGCAGGGGGGATCCCAGGTCACATAGGCGAACTTGTCCCCGGGCTCCGCCGAGACATTGGTGGGCGCACGGGGAGTCGTCGGTCCGCAGAACCGCTCGGCAAGTATGCCTTTGTAGGCCGCCGTGACGCCCGCATCCGGGGCGACGGGCTCCCGGGGGTCCCCTTCCGGGGGCCTGCCGTCAAAATCTATCGCGGGCGGGGATATCAGGTTCATGGCCCTTCGGCTCGCGCCGGATTGCCCCCAGGGCGGGAGGATCGCAAACCTCGGGAAATGGTCGATCTGGTCGTGTTCGATCACGGTGGCCTCGGAGCGCCCCAGGTCGATCGCCGCTGCGTCGGGATGGGCCGTGGCGACGTACGAGAACCTGCTGTTGGCTACCCGGACATGCGATGCCTCGGCGATCCTCAGGGCGGTCCACGCGACGTCGCCAAAGACGCATCCCTCGACGGTCCCGCCCTCGAAGCCCGGCCCCAGGTCGAGGGCCGGGGTGCCGAGGTGCACAAACTCGTCCTCGAGAAACTGGATGGCGCCCGCGCGGGTGAAGCGGACGGCGGCGGCGGGGCCCCCCTGTGGTTGGGCCCCGGATCCCTCTGCGGGCGAATGGATCGAGGTGGTGAACTCGAAGCGGATTCCCTTGAATATGAGGCCCGTCAGCGGCCGGCCCTGGCTCCCGCTGCCGTCGATCAGGGCCTCGGCCGCGGCCGCCTGCGCGCCGGCGGCCGCCATGTCCTCGCCGGCGCGCGGCGTGTAGTAGATCCGCCTTGAGGTCCGGTCGAAGTACCACTCGCCCGGAGTGCCCAGCAGCTCGAACGCATTCACGACGAAGAAGGGCGGCGCGCCCAGGCGCTCCGACCAGATCGCGCCCGGCTCGGGCGGCGGAAAGACGATGTCGCCCGGATTCCTCCACTGGACCTTGGCATCGGGGGCCGCGACGGTGGCTCCCGCCGGGCTCCTCAAGAATGCCTGGACCAGCCGGCTCCGGGTCCGGCTCGCCGGCACCCCGTCCACAAACAGGTCGTGCGAGTCCGGGAGGCCCTCGGGGGCGGGCGCCCACCAAAGGTTCCTGGAGCGGTCGGCGAGGTTCCAGCCCGCCACCGGGAGGCCCCCGCTCAAGACCGGGTGTTCCCCGGGTGCCGCCGTGTAGACGATCGAGAAGCCGTTCGTCCCTGAATCCTCGGGCCTGAACTCGATGGGGCGGGCGACGCGGAAGGTCCCGCCGATGAAGACCGTGATGTCGTCGGACATGTCGCGGTTCAGGGTGCGCACGATATCGCGGGCCCGTTCGATCGTCCTGAGGGGCTGCTCCTCGGTTCCGGGGCTGCGGTCGTCTCCGCCGGACGAGACCCACAACGCCGCATGGGACCCCGCTGCGGCCGCCAGGACGAGGGCGAGGAGCCGGGCTATGGATGCGTTCCGTGACGGGGCCACCCCGGGCATCATGGCGGGTAAAACGCGTTCGGCAACACCGGGCGAGGGCCCGCCGCGGGCGGGGGGATTAACCTCGCATTGGACACGGATTTGGACGGGGGTGTGGGATGCCTTTCTCAAAACTCAGCCTGGCCCCCGCCATGATCCGCGGCGTGCAGGCCATGGGTTACACGGAACCCACGCCCGTCCAGCTGCGCGCCATCCCGGTGGTCATGTCCGGCAAGGACCTCATAGCCTCTGCCCAGACGGGCACGGGCAAGACCGCGGCGTTCGCCCTCCCGGTCCTTTCCCTGCTGGGAGCCCACAGGGCGGGGGGCCCCCGGGTGCTGGTGCTCGAGCCTACCCGCGAGCTTGCCGCCCAGGTGGAGACGGCCTTCCGGGATTTCTCGAGGTACTCGGACATCCGCGCCACGGTGCTGCACGGCGGGGTCGGCTACGGCCGGCAGCGCAGCGAGCTGCGGGCCGGCGCGGACGTGGTCGTCGCGACCCCCGGGCGCCTCCTGGACTTCCTGCAGGAGGGCGAGTTGAAGCTGGGCGGCATCCAGATCCTCATCCTGGACGAGGTCGACCGCATGCTCGACATGGGCTTCATCCACGACGTGAGGCGGATCATCCAGCGGTGCCCGGCGCAGCGCCAGACGCTCTTCTTCTCGGCGACGGTGCCGCCCGAGATCGCCTCGGTGGCTTCCTTTGCCCTGAGGGACCCGGTGCGCGTCGAGATCGGGGCGGTGAAATCGGTCACCCAGCTGATCACCCACGCGATCTATCCCGTGCACCAGGAGCAGAAGTTCGACCTGCTGCTGGCGCTCCTGTCCGCGATCGACTTCAACAGCGTGCTCGTCTTTTCGCGGACCAAGCACGGCGCCGACCGGATCGCCCGGCGCCTGAGGGAGGCCAACCACAGCGTGGCGGTGCTCCACGCGAACCGCTCGCAGAACCAGCGGATGGAGGCGCTCGAGGGATTCCGGAGCGGCCGCTACGAGGTGATGGTGGCCACCGACATCGCGGCCCGCGGCATCGACGTGGCCGGCGTGTCGCACGTCATCAATTACGACGTCCCCGAGAACCCCGAGGACTACGTGCACCGGATCGGCAGGACCGGCCGGGCGCAGGCCGTCGGCGACGCGTTCACGCTCGCCACCCCGGAGAACGCCTCCGACGTCCGGGACATCGAGCGGTTCATCGGCCGCGAGATCCCGCGGCTGAAGCTCGCGGGCTTCGCCTACAAGGCCGCCTCGGCGTTCCCGCAGTACCGGGAGCCGCAGGGACGCAGGGGTGGGCCACCGTCCCGCGGGACGCCGTCGCATCATCCGCGAGGCAAGCCTGGCGCCCACTGGGGCCGGCGCTGACCGGCGGCTACGGCTGCCCGTAGTAGGCCCGGGGCCCGTGCTTGCGTCGGAAATGCCGGTCCAGAAGCGCCGCGGCGATTCTGGCGCGTTTGGGCCGGAGCCCGAGCGTGAGGAATGCCAGCCTGGCGCAGAGCTCGATCGCCACCGCGTTCTCGACCGCCTTGGCGGCGGTCGGGCCCCACGCGAAGGGTCCGTGATGGGCCACGAGCACGCCGGGAACCTCCTCCGCGCTCAGTTTCGAGAACCTCTCGAGGATGACCCGCCCCGTCTCGGCCTCGTAGCCGCCGCGGATCTCCCGCCTCGCGAGCGCGCGCGTCACCGGGACCTCCCCGCGGAAGAAATCCGCGTGGGTCGTGCCCAGGACCGGGATCGGCCGCGCGGCCTGGGCGAAGGCCGTCGCGTAGAGCGAATGCGTGTGCACGATGCCGCACGCTTGGCCCAGCCCCCGGTACAGCTCGACGTGGGTCGGCGTGTCCGACGAGGGCCTCAGCCTGCCCTCGACCCGCCTGCCGTCGAGGTCGACGAGCACCATGTCCGACGCCCTCAGCCTGTCGTAGAACACGCCGCTCGGCTTGATGGCCATGATGCCGCGCCCGCGGTCCAGGGCGCTCGCGTTCCCAAAATTCAGGTGGATGAGCCCGTGTGCCGGCAATTGCATGTTTGCCTCGTAGGCTTCGCGCTTCAGCTCGGTCAGCATGGGGGGTGGGGGGCTTCGTGCGGTCCGCTTGCCGGTCAGTCGCGCGGGTTTGCGCCGGACCGATAATAGGCCTCGTTCCAGCGGAGCTCCTTCTCGAGCTCGGCGAGGCGGGTGTCCCCGCCGATGAGCACGAGCTCTATCCCAGCGATCTCCGCGAAGTCGCGCAGGTGCTCCGCGGTCACGGCGTAGCTGAAGGCGGTGTGGTGCGCCCCGCCGGCGCGGATCCAGGCCCCGCAGGCGGTCTTGAAATCCGGGCGGCACCTCCAGACCGCGCGGGCGACCGGGAGCTTCGGCAGGGGCAGCGGCGGCTCGACCACGTCGACCTCGTTCGCGACAAGCCTGAAGCGGCCGCCGAGGTCTATCAGCGAGGCGTTCAGCGCCGCTCCCGCCGGGGCGTTGAACACGAGGCGCACGGGGTCGTCCTTGCCGCCGATGCCGAGCGGGTGGACCTCGAGCGAGGGCTTTGCGGCCGCGATCGACTCGCAGATCTCGAGCATGTGGGCCCCCAGGACAAGGCTGCCGGACGGATCAAGGTGGTACGTGTAGTCCTCCATGAAGGACGTTCCTCCCCCGAGGCCCGCGCCGATGACCTTCATCATGCGCAGGAGGGCGCAGGTCTTCCAGTCGCCCTCCGCCCCGAATCCGTAGCCGTCGGCCATGAGCCGCTGGACGGCGAGGCCCGGCAGCTGCCGCAGGCCGTGCAGGTCCTCGAAGGTGGTCGTGAAGCCCTTGAAGCCGCCCCTTTCCAGGAACGAGCGCAGGCCCAGCTCGATCCGCGCGCCTTCGCGCAGCGATTCATGGCGGGCTCCGCCGCGGCGCAGCTCCGGGGCGACCGCGTAGCGCTCGGCGTACTCGGCGCACAGGCGGCTGACCCTGGCCTCCGCCACCCCCCTGACCTCGGCCGCGAGGTCGCCGACCCCGTAACCGTCGACCGAGTAGCCGAAGCGCGTCTCCGCGGCGACCTTGTCGCCCTCGGTGACCGCGACCCGGCGCATGTTGTCGCCGAACCGGGCGAACCTTGCGCCCTGCAGGTCCTGCCAGGCCCGCGCCACCCGCATCCACGCGCCGAGCCTGTCCAGGACCTCCGGGTCCTCCCAGTGCCCTACTACGATCTTCCTCGGCAGGCGCATCCGCGCGTGGAGGAATCCCGCCTCGCGGTCCCCGTGCGCGGCCTGGTTGAGGTTCATGAAGTCCATGTCGATCTCCCCCCAAGGCAGATCGCGGTTGAACTGCGTGTGCAGGTGGGCAAACGGCTTGCGCAGGATGGACAGCCCCCCGATCCACATTCTCGCGGGCGAAAACGTGTGCATCCAGAGGATCAGGCCCGCGCATTCGGGCGCCTGGTTCGCCTCCTGGCAGACCGAGCGGATGTCGCCGGCCGTCGTGAGCACCGCTTTGAACCTGACCGCGAGAGGGATGGCCGGCGCCGCGCTGAGCGCCCGGGCGACCTTCAGGGAATTGGCCGCGACCTGCCTGAGCGGCCCGGGCCCGTACAGGTGCTGGGAGCCGGTGACCAGCCAGATTTCGGATTTCGATAGGTTTTTCATCATTGCGGGTGGGTCACTTGTCGCGGGCGTCGGCCTGGATTGCCAGGAGTTCCTTCATCACCTGGGAGAGGTCTGCTCTCCGGCGGACGCCCCCGAACCCGTCGTGAAGCGTGCGGTACTGGGCATAGAGTCGGTTGTAGGCCCTCCTGCGGCGGGGATCGGGCTGGTACGCAACCTTCTTGAGCCGGGTCATCGCCTTCTGCGCGGCTGGAAAATCCCTGTGGGCCCCCGCCAGCACCGCGGCGCTTATCGCGGCGCCGAGGGCGCAGGCCTGGTTCGACCCGGCGACCTGCATCGTGCAGCCCGTCACGTCGGCGTAGATCTGCATCAACAGCGGGTTCTTCTCCGCGATGCCCCCGGCGCAGACGATCCTGCGGGTCGGCACGCCGTGTTCCCGGATCCGCTCGATGATCATCCGGGCGCCGAAGGCCGTGGCCTCGATGAGCGCGCGGTAGATCTCGGCCCGCGTCGTCTGCAGCGTGCAGCCGACCAGGAGCCCGGTCAGCCGGGGGTCCACGAGGATCGTCCGGTTGCCGTTCTGCCAGTCGAGCGCGAGGAGCCCGCTCTGGCCGGGTTCGTGCCGGGCGGCCTCCGCGCTCAGCCGGGCGTGCATCGCCCCGTCTCCGCCGCAGACCGTGTCGACCCACCAGTTGAAGATGTCGCCGACCGCCGACTGGCCCGCCTCGATTGCGTGGTATCCCGGCAGGATCGAGCCCGGCACGATGCCGCAGATCCCCGGGATGTCGGGAACCCTCCCCCTCGACGAGACGAGCGCGCAGTCGCACGTGGACGTGCCGATGACCTTGACGAGGGTCCCCACGCGGATGCCGCAGCCGATCGAGCCGTAATGGACGTCGAATTCCCCGATCGCGATGGGGATGCCGGCCGGGAGGCCCAGGCGCCGGGCCCAGTCTGCGCTCAGGGAGCCGGCGGGGGTCGTGGCGTCGAACGCGCGCCCGTAGAGGCGGTCCCGCAGGCCGGCGAGCCGGGGATCGAGCGCGGAGAGGAAACTCTTGTCCGGGAGGCCTCCCCACCCGTCGCTGTAGAGCGCCTTGTGGCCCGCGGCGCAGACCCCGCGGACGACCCTGACGGGGTCGGTGACCCCGGCCAGGAGGGACGGAATCCAGTCAGCCAGCTCCACCCAGGAGTACGCCGCGTTGAAGACGCCCGGGGCCACCTCCAGGCAGTGCCATATCTTCGACCAGAACCACTCCGAGGAATACCGGTTCCCGCATTTCGCGATGTACGCGGGCCGCATCCTCGTCGCGGCCTCGGTGATCCGGGCGGCCTCGCGCCAGCTCGTGTGGTCCTTCCACAGCCAGCACTGGGCCTCGAGGTTGCGCCGCCATTTACGGCCCAGCGCGAGCGGGCGGTTGCGGCGGTCGACCGGGATGGGGCTCGACCCGGTGGTGTCGACTCCGACTCCCACGACGCGCGCTGCCGAGAAGCCCCGGGTCCGCCCCGCCGCTGCGAGAGCGCCCCGGACGCATTCCTCCAGCGCGACCGGGTAGTCGCCCGGGTGCTGGCGCGCGAGGTGGGCGTCGCCCGGGTCGAGGAGGACGCCCTGGCGGCCGCTGCGGTACCTGGCGACGCAGCTGCCGAGCTCCGCGCCGTCCCTGCAGCGGACGACGAGGGCTCGCGCTGAATTCGTTCCAAAATCTATTCCGAGGGTGAACGCCATGGTGGGGCGGGAATTCGAATCTATCCGCGTTGCGGGCTGAGACGATCCTGTATTGACTGGACGTCCAAGTGAACCGAATGTCGCCGCGGAAGGCACGGTTTTTCTGGCTTCTGCCCGCTGCCCCTCCCCAATCATGAGCTTGTTACCCCCGCTGGCGATGGCCTCGCCGTCATCTTCCACCCTCACCGGCATCGACTGGGTCGCGATCGCGATCTACTTCAGCCTGCTCGTCGGCGTCGTCGCCTGGGTGGTCCGGAAGGCCAAGGACACCGCCGCCGACTACTTCCTGGCCGGGCGCAACCTGGGGTGGTGGATCATCGGGGCGTCGATCTTCGCCTCGAACATCGGCTCGGAGCACATCGTCGGCCTGGCCGGATCGGGGGCCACGGATGGCGTTGCCCTGGCGCACTACGAGCTTCATGCGTGGTGCCTCCTCGTCCTCGCCTGGGTCTTCGTCCCCTTCTACTCGCGGTCGCTTGTCTTCACCATGCCCGAATTCCTCGAGCGGCGCTTCAGCACGCCCTCGCGCTACGTCCTGTCGATCGTGTCCATGGTCACGTTTGTCGTCTCGAAGATCGCGGTCGGGATATTCGCCGGGGGGGTCGTGTTCGCGACGCTCCTGCCGGAGATCCACATCAGCGTCGGCGGGGTGACGATCAACAGCTTCTGGATCGGATCGGTGGCGGTCATCGTCCTAACGGGCCTCTACACAATGATCGGCGGCATGCGGGCGGTGGCCTACAACGACGCCCTGCAGGTGACGGTGCTGATCACCGGCTCGGCGCTTCTGACGTTCTACGGGCTCCACCGCCTCGGCGGCTGGTCCGAGCTGCGGCGCTACTGCGGGTCGGAGATGCTCAACCTCTGGCGCCCGATCACCCCCGCGGGGGTCCAGTCGACGTGGGCTCCCGTCCTCGAGACGGGCTCCTCCGGGGCGATCGTGAGGCAGGCGTGGTACTTCAACGGGAACTTCCCGTGGCCGGGCATGCTGATCTGCGCCCCCATCATCGGACTCTGGTACTGGTGCACCGACCAGTACATCGTGCAGCGCGCGCTTGGCGCGCCCGACCAGAAGACGGCCCGCCGCGGAAGCATCTTCGCCGCCTTCCTCAAGCTCTTCCCCGTCTACCTCTTCATCATCCCCGGCCTAATCTGCTTCGCGCTGGCCAAGAGCGGGAAGGTCCCGGAGCTGGGCGGGATGGTGGGCGCCAACGGGAGGCCCGTGCCCGCGGAGGCCCAGGCCGCCTTCCCCCTGATGGTGAAGTACCTCCTGCCGCCGGGGCTGCGGGGAATTGTCGTCGCGGGCCTGCTTTCGGCGCTCATGGGCTCGCTCGCGGGCGTCTTCAACGCCTGCTCGACCCTGTTCACCGTGGACCTGTACGAGAAGCTCCGGCCGAAGGCCTCGCAGCACGAGATTGTGCGCATGGGGCGCATCGCGACAGCGGTCATGGTCCTGATCGCGCTCGCGTGGATCCCCGTCATCCAGGGGGCGCACGGCCTGTACAACTACCTGCAGTCGGTCCAGGGCTACCTGGCCCCGCCGATATTCGTCGTGTTCTTCTTCGGCGTGTTCTGGAAGAGGCTCAACGCCCATGGGTGCCTCTGGGCGATGGTGGTGGGCTTTGTGATCGGGGTATTCCGCATGCTGGTAGACACGCCGGTGACCATGAAGCTCGCCGGATTCGAGCGGGGCTACGAGCGGGGCTCGTTCCTGTGGATCGTGAACAACATCAATTTCCAGTATTTCAGCGTCCTTATCACGGTTGTCTCCGCCGTCGTCATGGTCGCGGTGAGCTTTGCGACCCCGGCGCCGGATTACCCCCGGATCGGAAGCCTCACCTTTGCGACGGCCACGGACGCGGACCGCGCGCAGACCCGCGCAAGCTGGGGGAAGCGGGAGGTCCTTGCATCGGTCTTCATACTGGCCTGCATCCTGGGCGCCTACATCTACTTCTCCGGGTGACGGGCGCGGGCCCCGCCCGCCCGCCCGCCCGCTCCACGATTGATTTCCCCATGAACACGCGAACGACATTCCGGCTTAGCACCCTTGTCCTGGCAATTGGGATGGCAGCCTCCGCGGGCGGCGCGGCGGGCAGTTCCACCGTTGAGAAGGTTCCCTTCGGCAGGGCCGGGGGCCGGGCGGTGGACCTCTACACCCTCACCAACGCGGGCGGCATGGTCGCAAAGGTAACGACTTACGGGGCGACGCTCACCGAGCTCTACGCACCCGACAGGAGCGGCAAGATGGGCGACGTCGTGCTCGGGTTTGACAACCTCGATGGCTACCTCGGCAAGGAGCCCTTCTTCGGGGCCACCGTGGGCCGGGTGGGCAACCGCATTGCCAAGGGCCGGTTCACGCTGGACGGCAAGGCCTACCAGCTCGCCGTCAACGACGGCCCGAACCACCTGCACGGGGGGGTGAGGGGGTTCGACAAGGTGGTCTGGGACGCGAAGGCGGTCCCGGGCGTGGGCGGACCCGCCGTCATGTTCAGCTACCTGAGCAAGGACGGGGAGGAGGGCTACCCGGGCAACTGCAGCGTCACCGTAGTCTACACGCTCACCGATGCCGGCGAGCTGCGGCTCGACTACACGGTCACGACCGACCGGGACACGCCCGTCAACGTGACCAACCACAGCTATTTCAACCTGGGGGGCGCCGAGAACGGGGACATCCTCGACCATGAGCTGACGATCCACGCGGACCGGTTCACCCCCGTGGACGCGACCCTGATCCCGACCGGCGAGCTGAGGCCCGTCGCGGGCACGCCGATGGATTTCCGGCGGCCGACCCCGATCGGCGCGCGCATCGGGGAGGTCGGCGGCAATCCGGTGGGCTACGACCACAACTATGTCGTCAACGGCTCAGGGGGGAAGCTCGCCCCGGTCGCGACCGTCTTTGAGCCCAGGTCGGGCCGCGTGATGGAGGTCTCGAGCACGGAGCCGGGGGTTCAGTTCTACACCGGCAACTTCCTCGACGGCACGATCACCGGGAAGAAGGGCGTCGCGTACCGCCAGCACTGGGCGCTTTGCCTGGAGACGCAGCATTTCCCCGATTCGGTCAACCACCCCAACTTCCCGTCGTACGTCCTCAAGGCGGGCGCCACCTACCGGTCCACCACGACCTACCGGTTTGACACGAGGTAGGGGAGGCAGCCGCGCTTCGCCGGGCGGGCCTTGACAGATCCGAGGCTCGTGACAGGCATGGTAGGCGGGTCCCATTTTCCCATCATGAATACTGGCACCAGAGGAGCCCTTGCGTTTTGCGTTGCATTGTCCGTGGGATTGGCCGGCTTTCCGGCCCTCGCGGCCGAATCCGCGCCCAGGGAGAGGCTCCTGATGGACTCCGGCTGGAGCTTCCACCTCGGCAACGACTGGGGCGCCGGCCAGAGCCTGCAAAAGTCGGGGACGGGAATGGGCCCGGCCGGCACCGCGCAGAGCGTAGCTAGCTGGCGCCGGGTCGACCTGCCGCACGACTGGGCGATCGAGCTGCCCTTTGACCCGGCGGCGGACGGCTCGCACGGGTTCAGGGCCCTGGGGGAGGGCTTCCCGCAGAACAGCATCGGCTGGTACCGCCGGTCGTTCGAGCTTCCAGGCGCGGACGCAGGCAGGCGGCTCTGGCTTGAGTTCGACGGCGTGTACCGGGACTGCACCGTGTTCGTAAACGGGTGGTTTGCCGGCCACCACGAGAGCGGCTACAGCAGCTTCCGCCTCGACATCACCGACGTCGCCCACTGCGGCGGGGGGAACATCGTCGCGGTCAGGGTCGACGCCACCCAGCCCGAGGGCTGGTTCTATGAGGGCGCCGGCATCTACCGGCACGTCTGGCTCGTGAAGACCGCGCCGCTGGCCGTCGCCCCCGACGGCGTGTTCGTCAGCAGCCGGTTCAAGGACAACGTCCCGGCCGGAACCGACGAGGTCCACCTGGAGGCGAGGCTCCTGAATTCCCAGGGCGTGCCCGCGGATGCGACGGTCACCTGGGAGATCTCGGCGCCGGGAGGCGGGGCGGTGGCCACCGCGACGCGGTCCGCCCGCGTGGAGGCCCGGGCGGCGCTTGATCTTGAGCAGAAGGCGGAGATCCGGGCGCCGCAGCTCTGGTCGCCCGAGACGCCGAGGCTCTACACGCTCGTGACGACGGTTGCGAGCGGCGGCCGGACGGTCGACCGCGTCGAGACGGCGTTCGGAATCCGCACGGTCGGCTTTGACGCGGACAAGGGCTTCCTGCTGAACGGGAAGCCCTATTGGCTCAAGGGCACCTCGAACCACCAGGACCACGCGGGCGTGGGGTCGGCCCTTCCGGACGGGCTCCAGTACTTCCGCATCGCGCGGCTCAAGGAGATGGGCTGCAACGCGTACCGCACCGCGCACAACCCCCCCACGCCGGAGCTGCTCGAGGCGTGCGACCGCCTGGGCATGCTGGTCATGGACGAGAACCGGCTGATCGGCAGCGACGCGCAGCACCTGGACCGCCTGGAGCGGCAGATCCGGCGCGACCGCAACCATCCGAGCGTTGCGATCTGGTCCCTGGGCAACGAGGAATTCGAGACGCAGGCCACCAGCGCGGGCGGGCGCGTCGCCGCGACGATGCAGGAGCTGGTCAAGCGGCTCGACCCGACGCGGCCGGCGACTTTCAACGCGGACCTCGGCAACGTGTATGCCGGGATCAACGAGGTGATCGAGGTGCGCGGATGGAGCTACCATGTCGGACCGCTCATGGACGCGTACCACAAGGCGCACCCGCTCCAGCCCAACGTCGGCAGTGAGCAGGGCAGCACGGTCGGCACCCGCGGGATCTACGCCAACGACTCCGTGCGCGGCTACGTCAGCGCCTACGACGACAACGCCCCCGAGTGGGCCCAGACCGCAGAGACCTGGGTGAGCTACTTCGCCCCGCGCCCCTGGCTCTCCGGCGGATTCGTCTGGACCGGCTTCGACTATCGCGGCGAGCCGACGCCCTACGGCTGGCCGTGCATCAACTCGCATTTCGGGATCATGGACACCTGCGGCTTCCCGAAGGACAACTACTGGTACTACCAGTCGTGGTGGACCGACCGCCCGGTGCTCCACCTCGTGCCGCACTGGAACTGGCCGGGAAGGGAGGGCCAGGAGATCGACGTGCGTGCGCTCAGCAACTGCGACGAGGTCGAGCTGTTCCTGAACGGCCGGAGCCTGGGCCGCCAGGCGGTGAAGCCACAATCCCACCTCAAGTGGATGGTCCCCTATGCCCCCGGCGCGCTGTCCGCCCGGGGCTTCAGGGGCGGCCTCGTGGCCGCCGAGACGAAGGTCGAGACCACGGGCGCTCCGGCGGCCGTGCAGCTCAGGCCCGATCGCGCGGCGATCGACGCGAACGGCGAGGACGTCGCGGTCGTCACGGTCTCCATCACCGACGCGCAGGGGCGCGTGATGCCCGTGGCGGGGAACGAGGTTTCATTCGAGCTCGAGGGCCCAGGCCGGATCCTGGGGGTGGGCAATGGCGATCCCAGCTGCCATGAGCCGGACAAGATCGTTTCGTCGGCCCCGCACCGGAGCGTTCCGGTCGACGGCTGGCGCTGGAAGAAGATCGCCGATCCGTACCCCAGGAGCCTGCCGGAGGAGGGGGTGCAATTCGACGACTCGGCTTGGGACGCGACCGACGTGCGCGCGGAGAGCGGCCCGCTCGGCCTCCGGGAGAGGGCCATATTCCGAACCCGCTTCACCGTCGGCGCGAAGGACCTTGAGGAGCCGGTCGTCGAGCTCTGTTTCGGCAGGATCGCCGGAGGCATCTCAGTCTACGTCAACGGGGTGTTCGTCGGGGGCACGATCGACCCCCGCGCGCCCTCGGTCTACGACGTGAAGGCGCTGCTGCATCCGGGCGAGAACGTCGTCGCCGTGGCGACCGCCAACTACGGGCCCGAACCCGCGGGCCTGAGCAAGGGCGTGGCGCTGCGCCTGCAGGAGGACCCGCCGGCCGTTCCCTGGCGGCGAAGCGCGTTCAACGGCCTGGCCGAGGTCATCGTCCAGTCATCCAGGGAGCCCGGCGCCATCAGGATTACGGCAAGGTCCGAGGGGCTCGACCCGGCGTCGCTCGTGCTGCAGTCCCGTCCCGCGCCCGCGCGTCCCTCGGTGCCGTGACCGGGGGTTCCCCGGCGGGCCCCTCCAAAGATGAATCCGTTGAACCCCGTGGAGGTCAGGGTTCTCGGCTCGCTGGTCGAGAAGGACATCACGACGCCGGACTACTATCCGCTGACGCTCAATGCGCTGACCAACGCCTGCAACCAGAGCTCGAACCGCGACCCGGTGGTCTCATTCCTGGAGCGGGACGTCGTGCGCGGGCTCGACTCCCTGCGCGAGAAGAAGCTGGCCTTCATGTTCCAGGGGGCGGACAGCCGCGCGGCCAAGTATGGCCACCGCTTTCCCGAGACCTTCGGGCTCACGCGGCCCGAGGTGGCTATCCTGTGCGTCCTCATGCTACGGGGGGCCCAGACCGCCGGCGAGATCCGCGGGCGGACCGGCCGGATGCACGAGTTCGCCAGCCTCGAGGAGGCCGCCGCCACCCTCGGCGCACTGATCGTGAGGACGCCGGCGCCCCTGGTCGTCAAGCTTCCCCGCCAGGCCGGGTTCAAGGAGCAGCGCTACGCGCATCTGCTGTCGGGCGACGTGCCGCTCCCGGCCCCGGAGCCTTCGCCGGGCCCCGAACCCGCTGGCACGGCCGTGCGCCTTGAAGACGAGCGCCTGGCCAGGCTCGAGACGGAGGCGGCGGCACTGCGCTCCGAAGTCGCGGAGCTGCGGAAGCAGCTCGCCGACTTGAGAAAACAGCTTGAGTGAGCACTCGGGGTGAGGCAGGACTCCTGTCGAACCCGATGCATGCCGCAAAGGCCACCGCGGCGCAGGACCGCCCGAATGCGGGCTCCGCGCCCGCCATATCACCAGTGCTCGCGCTGCTGGCAGGGCTGGCGCTCGCCGGCTGCAGGAACACCCCGATAACATACCCCCGCACCAATCCCATGACCCCCCTTCCCCAAGCCAGCCAGTTCAACAGAGACGAGGCGATGGCGATGCTCGAGTTCTGCATCGACCTCGACAACCAGGACGACCGGGCGAATCCGGCGGCGCGAAACATCTACAAGATGCGCGCGGACCGCTTCTCGGGCTGGGAGCTAATCGACGACAGCCGCGTGCGCTACGCGGTCGCCAACCATCTCGACAGCGCCGCCAGGGCAAAGCCCGACAGCAACGGGTTCCCGCCTTTCGGGAGCGCATGGACCCTGTGGAGGAACGCGGACGCCGCGAAGCGCGGCGAGAATGTCTATGCGCTGGCGTTCCGGGGCACCGTTTTCTCGCACAGGCCCAGCGTCGCGGAGGATGCGCTTGTCACTTCCGTTGCGGGAAGGCACGGCCTGGAGCTGCCGCCCGGACGGTTCCTGAACATCACCTTCGCCACGCAGCCCCGCGCCGAGGCCCACGAGGGATTCGCCTACGGAGTCTTCGGGCAGCTTTTCGACCGGGAATTCGGGGCCCTCGCGCGGGTCCAGCAGGAGGTCCCGCAAGGCTCGACGCTCATCATCACGGGCCACAGCCAGGGGGCGGCATTGGCGACGCTCGCGCACGCGTTCTTCTTCTACGCCTCGCAGGAGGGGCGCTTCGGGATCGCCGAAATGAGGCTGAACCTGAGGTCCTACGTCTTCGCGCAGCCCAAGCCGGGCAACGCCCAGTTCTCCCAGGACTTCGCCGGGATCACCGGAGCGGGGGCCACCTCCTTCACCTTCAACAACACGATCGATCCGGTGCCGATGCTGCCGCCAACGCATGGGTTTCTCTTCGGCGCATTCGAGGATTCCTCCCGGGTGAAGAACCCCGGGTGGGAGGCCGTGCGGATGATCAACAACGCCGCAAACGCGTTCAGCCGGGACCTCGGCGAGTTTTCAGAGAACTCGCTCGCGAAGAAGATCAACAATATGAAGGGGTGGAGCGACGACGGCCTTTACCTCGCGCGCCAGCTGCCGGCCCTGCCCAACGCAAAGCCCGCGGCGAGCGTGTCCCAGAACTACGCGGCGGCCGGCAATTTGATCCCGCTCGTCGGCCTCCACGATGGATCCGAGTACTACGGCAACCCGGATGACGCCGATGACGCGTTCATCCAGCACCATGCGACGACCTACCGCCGGCTCCTGGAGACCATGTACGGGTACCCCGAGACCAGGGAGGACACGCCCGGCCTCGTGGAGCCGCCCGTAATCCCTGCCGCCAAGTAGCCGCCGGGCCGGCCCGCGATCACGGCTCCCGCTTGCCCTGCCTGAGCATGGCGATTGCCTTGGCAACTCGGCCCGCCCGGGTCTCCTCCCTCTTCGCAGACTCAATCCAGCGCACGTATTCCTTCTGCCCGGTGTAGGAGAGCCCGCGAAAGAACAGGAGCGCCTTAGGCTGGCTTTCCATCGCGCGCTTGAGGTCCTTCGGGACCGAGACCTCCCGGGGCTCCAGATCCTCCTCGACGACGACATCGACCGCATCGCCGGACCCCTTCCCGATCTTCTCCCGGATATTCTTGAGGATCAGCAGCATGTGGGACAGCCCTCCCATGCGCACGAGGGAGCCCCGGTACGGCTCCCCATCGATGGTGACCTTGACCGGGACCCGCATCTTTCCAAAGACCCTCTCCACATCGAAGGGAACGGAGACGAATGCGCCGCCTCCGCCGGCGCTCTCGATCACGGAGCTGAACCGTTGGACCGAGCCGCGGCTCATTGCGCATCGGCCGCCGGCGCCGGAATCGACGGGCACTGGGGCCGCGCGCCGAAGACGGGCCGCATTCTCCGGGGGGACCGCTTTGAAGAGGGATCGCTTCGGGGCAAGTTCATTCCGGCGCGGGGTCCGCGGCAGGCAAAGGCCCGCGCCGGCCCCAGAGAGCAAAGGCATTGGAAACCAATACGCAAGAGCCCAGGAGGGGAGGCCGGACCGCCCGTTGCGCATTGCAGCGAGATCCCGCAATCGCCCCGCGGCATTTGCGCCTGTGCAACCGAGCGAAATGGCGATAGACCCAGCGGCTGAAACCCCACCGGAATCACTTGAGCACCACCTGCCCGCCTCAACTCGCGGCTTTGCTACTGTCGTGCTGCGGTGCGCTGATGGCGCCGCCGCCCGCCGTGCTCGCAGCCGATGGCCCCGCCGAGGCCTCGCGTACGCCGTCCCCGAGGCCGGTCGCCGCCGACGATGCGCGGATCGCCTACATGGGGCGCATCGAATTGTCCGGGCAGAAGGCGCAAATGGGCTACCCGGGCATCACCATACGCTTCGTCTTCAGAGGGCCTGCGCCGACCTTGAAGCTGACCGGAGATTCGCCGAACTGCTTCTTCAACCTGTCGTGCAACGGATGGGATCCGGTCATCGTCAAGCTGAACCAGGGCGAGAATGAAATCGCGCTGCCCACAGGCGCCGCGCCCGCCGGCGGCTGGCTGGTCGAGCTCGTCCGGCGGACCGAGTCGTGGATGGGCACCGCCTCGTTCGACGGACTGCTGCTGCCGGCGGGGTGCGAACTGCTGCCTCCGCCCGCCTGGCCTGGGCGCAAGCTGATGTTCATCGGCGACTCCCTCACCTGCGGGGAGTACGACGAGCGTTTCCCGCTGGAAAACGACTCGACGCCGCGCTCGACGAACGCGGCGCGCTCCTACGGAATGCTCCTTGCGCGGTGGCTCGGGGCCCAGGTGCACCTGGTCAGTTACGGGGGCCGGGGAATCACTCGCGACTGGTCTGGAAGGACGGACGTGAACATCCTGCCCGTCTTCTTTCCCCGCGCGCTTCCGGACAGGGTCGGCTCCGTCTGGGACCATTCCCGATACCAGCCGGACGTGATCGTGATCAACGACGGCACGGACTTCGATGCGGGCCCGCAGGACGGGACGAAGTTCACGGATGCCTACGCGGCCTTTGTCGGCCAGGTGCGCTCGGCCTACGCCGGCGCCTTCATGCTGCTGAGCGAGAGCGGGTTCCAGTCCGACGGCTCCGACGGCAGGCCGAGAACGGCCCGGGACCAACTGCTCCGCACGATGCAGGAGGTTGTGGAGAGGCGCCACAAGGCCGGGGATGACCGGATCCGCGTGGTCCGGACGGGTTTCTTCCCGGGAACCCCGACCAACGGCCACCTCGTGGCGTTCCAGCACGAGCAGATAGCCCTGGATCTCCTCGGCCCGATCCGCGAGGTGGCGGGCTGGTGATCGTCGGTCGGAGGAGCGTTTTCGCCCGCTCCCGGGGGCGCCGTCCCCGGCTATCCGAGCGCCTGCTCCAGGTCGAGGATGAGGTCGTCCGTGTCCTCGAGCCCCACGGACATGCGCAGCAGGTCGGCCGGCGTCGCGCTCTGCGGCCCCTCGACGCTTGCCCTGTGCTCGACCAGGCTCTCAACGCCGCCGAGCGACGTGGCGCGCCTCCAGAGCCGGAGCTTCCCGATGAGCGCGAGCGCTCCGGGCGCGCCGCCCTTGACGCGGAGAGAGAGCATGCCGCCGAAGCCGCCGCGCATCTGGCTCGCCGCGACCCCGTGGCCCGAAAACGTCGGCAGGCCCGGGTAGAGGACCGCCTCGACCTTCGGATGCCGGGAAAAGTGCTCCGCTATCCTTTGCGCGCTGCGGCTCTGCGCCGCAACCCTGACGAAGAGCGTGCGCATGCCGCGCAGGAGAAGCCACGCCTCGAACGGCCCGAGGACCGCCCCGGCCTGCGAGCGGACCGCCTTGATGCGCTGCCATGCGTCGTTCACCGCGGCCGCCGTGACCGCGCCGGCGACCACGTCGGAATGGCCGTTCAGGTATTTCGTGGCGGAATGCATCACGAGATCCGCGCCAAGCGCGAGCGGCTGGGTGTGCACGGGCGTGGCGAACGTCGAGTCGACTGCGAGGCGCGCGCCGGCCCGGTGCGCGATGTCGGCCAGCGCGGCGATGTCGGTGATGACAAGCGTCGGGTTGGCCGGCGTCTCGATCCAGATGAGGCGCGTTTCCCCGGGACGCACGGCCGCCGCGGCGCGGGCGGGTTCCGTCATGTCGACCGCCTCGATGCGCAGGCCCCAATCCGTGGCCCAGCCGACCAGCCAGTTGCGCAAGGCCCAGTAGGTGACGTCGGGCACGAGCACGTGGTCGCCCGGCTTGAGCGCGAGAAACACCGCGGTCGCCGCGCTCATACCCGAGCTGAACACCGCGGTCGCAGCGCCTCCCTCGAGCCGCGTGAGCAATGCCTCGGCCTGCTCGTAGTTTGGATTGTCAGGACGCGAGTAGAGCCGGCCGGACAGGAGCCGGTTGTCCGCGCCGCGCTCATAGGTCGTGGCGGGCTGGATGGGGGGGACGAAGGCGCCCGTCGCAGGGTCAAGAAAGCCGAGCGCCTGGGCGGCGGCAGTGGAGGGCCTGACGGAATCGGGCAAGCTCACGGCCTGCGAGCTAACCGCAGTCCCTGCGAAAGGCAACCTGCGGAATATGGGGCCGAATCAGACACGGACAAAGGAGCCGATCCGCCCGTCGGCCCTGAGGGCGGCGAGCTCGCCCGCCGTCGGGTGCTGGGGCTTGTCCCGCTCGGAGCGCACGAGGCAGAGAAAGCCGAGGGGCTCGTCGGTCGTCGCTCGAAACTGGTGCCATGTCTGCGGCGGCACGCGGATCAGGTCGTTGGTTTCCAGCGAGTGAATCTCATGGCCCACCAGAGCCTGTCCCATCCCGCGGAGGATCATGACCGAGTGCGCGTGGTCGTGGCGCTCCAGCGTCGAGTGTCCGCCGGGCGCGATCTCGAAGTAGCGCAACTGGGTGCCGCCGGGGTCCCCGTCGTCGAAGAGCACCTGGCGGGTGACGCCCCTGAAATGTGTGCCGCCACCCTCCTTGTAGGCGAGGACCGGCACGTTCTCCCAGCGGAACGGAGCGGTCTGGGCGGTGTGGATCTTCTTGCTCACGGGGAGTAGCGGAAGGCGTGCACAGCCTCGACGAATTGGCGGCTTCGCAGGAGCAGCGTCTTCGCGTCGGGCGATTCAAGCAGGCTGCCGCCGATGAGCAGCATCGTGTCGGCGCCGTAGGACTCGAGCACTGCGCCCACATTCTCGGTCCTTATGCCGCCCGCCGGCACCGGCAGCGCGGGCGCTATGGCCGCGTCGGGCGCGCGCAGCGCCCGCGCGATCCCCGCGCACACCGCGGGGCCGTAGCTGAAGCGGCCGCCTGCATTCGGGAATATGACCGCGTCCGCTCCGAAGAGCGGGAAGAGCTTTCCAAGCAGCGCCACCGGGTTGATTCGCTGCGCGCCGCCGAATGCGGGGTGGGCGATCACCGGCCGCCCCAGGTCGCGCACGAATTCGTTGAAGAACGGCAGCCCGAGCAGCATGGGCGAGACCAGCACCGCCTCGACACCCAGTTCGTTCGCCTCCCGGGCCTGGTGCAGAACGGTCGCAGGCGAGCCGATCAGGTTGGGCACATAGAGCGTCCGGCGCCCGGTGGTGTCGGCTGCCTCGGCGGTCGCGGCGAGGCACACCCGCACCCGGTCGGCGAACGGGCAATAGGAGTGGTTCGCGAGCCCGTGGTCGTCCTTGATGACGTCGAGCCCAGACAGCGCGAGGGTGTGGCAGAGCGACGCCGTCTCGCGAACGGAGAGGCCTATCGGCTTCAGGACCGAGGCGGTGAGGGCCCGGCCGCGGACTCCGGTGAGCTGGCGCAATCCGGCGATGCCGAAGCGCGGCCCGCAGAGAGCGCGCTCCATCTGCGGAGGGACGCGCACATCCTCCAACTCGACGTCGGGCTGCAGCGAGCAGTTGCCGAAGAGGACGTTCAGCAGCTGCGCCGGGTCGCCCGCCACCACGTCCGTAGGCTGGGCAATCGCGACCAAGAACTCGTCGGCTCCCACCGGATCGGTCGCGATCACCCGGCCGACGAAATGCTGGCGCACATGGGCCGTGTGCAGGGCCTCGCGCTTCAGTTCAACCGTCTGCTCAAGCAGCAGGGCCTCGATCCGCGCGTCGAGCCCCGACGATGCGGTGCGCACCCGGTAGACCACCTCGATCTCATCGTCGATCATGCGCGGCCACGCTACACAGCGGCGCCCGCCGAGGAAGCAGAAATCGCGGATATGGCCGAATCTTATGGCTTTGCCTTGTCGCGGGAAGATCGTTCGCTTTGCCCCGTGAGCAACGCACCCGACCCTCACCGCTTCGGATTCGAGACGAGAATGGTCCATGCCGGGCACATCCCGGACGCGGTGACCGGAGCCCGCGCCGTGCCCATCTACCAGACCACGTCGTTCGTCTTCGACGATGCGGAGCAGGCGGCGCAACTCTTTGAGCTGAAACAGTACGGCAACATCTATACGCGTATCAGCAACCCCACCACGGCGGTGTTTGAGGAGCGCATTGCCTCGCTCGAGGGTGCGACCGGGGCTGTCGCCACAGCCAGCGGCATGGCGGCCCAGCTTGTCACGTTTCTCACGCTCCTGCAGCCCGGCGACGAGATCGTGGCCTCGTCGCAGCTCTACGGCGGCTCGAATACCCAGCTGGTCCACACGCTGAAGAAGTTCTCGATCGGCGTCCGCTTCGTGGACCCTTTTCGGATCAGGGACTGGGAGGCGGCGATCACTCCGAGGACCAAGGCGCTTTACGGCGAGACGATCGGCAACCCGCGAGGCGCCATCCTCGACATAAGGCGCCTCGCCGACCTCGCCGCATCGGCGGGGATACCGCTCATCGTTGACAACACGATGGCCACGCCCGCGCTCTGCCGGCCGATCGAGCACGGGGCGACGCTCGTGGTGCATTCCGCAACGAAGTTCATCGGCGGGCACGGCACCGCGATCGGCGGCGTGCTGCTCGATTCGGGCAAGTTCGATTTCAGCACCTACCCCAGCATAGCCGCGCCCTCGCCGGCCTACCACGACCTGCGCTTCCACGACACGTTCGGCCACTACGGATTCCTCGTGAAGGCCCGTGCGGAGACCGTGCGCGACACGGGGGCGTGCCTCTCGCCGTTCAATGCCTTCCTGCTGATCCAGGGCCTAGAGACGCTCTCGCTCCGCATGGAGCGGCAGACGGGATCCGCCCTCCGGGTCGCCCAGTACCTTGAGGCGCACCCGGCAGTGGCATGGGTCGCCTATGCGGGGCTTCCGAGCCACCCCGACCACGCGCTGGCGCGAAAATATCTGCCGAAGGGGCCGGGCGCGGTGTTCTCGTTCGGCCTCAAGGCGCGCTCCGGGGAAGACGCGCGCGCGGCCGGGAAGAAGTTCATCGAGGGTCTGCAGCTATTCTCGCACCTCGCGAACATCGGAGACGTGCGCAGCCTTGTGATCCACCCGGCCTCGACCACGCACCAGCAACTCACCGACGAGGACTTGGCCAAGGGCGGCGTCGGCCCCGAGCTCATCCGTCTGTCAATCGGACTCGAAAACGTGGAGGACCTCCTATGGGACCTGGACCAGGCGTTGCATGCGCTATAACGCTGAACTCGGCGCTCACGCCCGAGCAGCAAAGGCTCTACCAGGACCCATTCGTCATCCAGCGGCTCCTGCGCGACACGCGGACGATCGCGATCGTCGGCCTCTCGACGGATCCCCAGCGTGCGAGCTGGTTTGTCGCGAGCTACCTCAAGAAGGAAGGCTACCGCATCATCCCCGTGAACCCCAAGGCGGACCGGATCCTTGGCGAGAAGGCCTACCCGGACCTGGCGAGCGTCCCCGAGCCGGTGGACCTCGTGGACGTGTTCCGTCCCGCGCAGGAGTGCCTTTCCGTCGCAAAGCAGGCCGTGGCGATAAAGGCCAAGGCGCTGTGGCTGCAGCTCAGGCTCGTCAACCTTGAGGCCGCCGAGCTCGCCTCGCGAAGCGGCCTGGCCGTTGTGCTCGACCGCTGCGTCAAGATGGAGCACGGGCGCTATTGCGGCCGGCTGCACTGGGGCGGCATGAACACCGAGATCATCTCCGCCCGGAAGGCGAGACTCTGACCGGCCCCCAACCATCACCTGGATCACCCATGAAGCTCAAACCCGCCCTTCTCATCGCCGCACTTGCCGTATTCCTTCTTTTCGCCCGCGCGGGCACGGCCGAGGCGCCTGCGCAGGCCGCCGCGGCGCTGCAGGGGGACCCAGCCCGGCCGGAGGCCGCGCACTGGCTGCGCAGCGAGCTCTATTTCGGCATCGGGCCGGTTGACATCGCCGACGGCGGCGTCGGCGAGATGAGGTGGCGGGCATTTTTTGATCGGGAAGTGACGCCGCGCTTTCCCGACGGGCTCACGGTCCTTGACGCCTATGGGCAGTGGCGGGGCGGCGGAAAGGAGGGGCCAAGCCGGCTGCGCTCAAAGGTGCTCGTCATCCTGCACGAGGATACCCCCGCAAGCCGAGAGGCGATCGATGCCATCCGCATCGCGTGGAAGGCCGCGACGCACGACCGGTCCGTGCTCCTTGTGACCGAGCGGGCGGACGTCTCGTTCTAGGCGCGCACGACGGAGGGCTTGGCCGCCGTGCCGTTGTCGCGGGAGGCGGCAAGACCCCTTGCCTGCGCCGCCCCCTTCGTCCAGGTTCACCGCCATGCCGCACGCCCTCTTCCCCACGCACTTCGGGACCTGCGGCATTGCGTGGGGCGAGAACGGCCTGACCTGTTTCCAGCTTCCCGACGACACGGAGGCGCTGACCGGGCGGAGCCTGGCCGCGCGCGGAGGGACGCAGCGGGGCGAGCCGCCGGAATGGGTGCGCCTGATCATCGCCCGGGTGCAGATGCACCTTGAGGGCAAGTTGCAGGACTTCTCGGGAACGGCGCTCGACCGGTCGTGCGCGAGCGATTTCCAGATGGCCGTATATCTGCAGGCGCAGGCCATCAAGCCCGGCTTCGAGAAAAGCTACGGCGAAATCGCAAGGCTGATGGCGCTGGGCAGCGAGGCGGCGCGTGCGGTCGGAATGGCGCTGGCCGCGAATCCCTGGCCGCTCATCGTGCCTTGCCACCGCGTGGTGTCGGCCGAAGGCAGGATGACCGGATTCTCCGCGCCGGGAGGCATCCGAACGAAGGCGCGGCTGCTTGCGCTGGAGGGCGCCGAGCTGCTGTCCGACTAGGGCGGCGGTATTAGGAAGGTTCCGGAAGCGGCTTGCGGCGCCGATGCCGGACGCTACAAGGCCCTGATGCGCATACCAAAGGTCGTCTTTGCGGCTTCGATCATCGGGATTGCCACGGCGGGGGCCGGGTTGATGCCGCCACCCCGAACGCCGAAACAGCCGGTTGTGGATGAATATCAGGGGGTCAAGGTCACTGACGACTACCGCTGGCTTGAGAACTCCGGTGCGCCGGCCGTCAAGCAGTGGAGTGACGCCCAGAATGTCCGGACACGGGAGTACCTCGACGCGCTCCCCCACAGGGCGGAAATCCATTCGCGGATCGACCGCCTTTTCCGCTCAACTTCGATCTACTATACCGTCGTCGTGAAGCGCGGAGGCCGCCTCTTCGCATACAAGAGCGATCCAAGGCTGCAGCAGCCGATGATCGTCACGCTTGCCTCGGCCGACGACGTCGCCTCCGAGCGCGTCATCGTCGACCCCAACGCGCTCGATGCAAAGGGCGGAATTGAGATCGACTGGTTTGTTGTCTCCCTGGACGGCGCCAAGATCGGGGTGTCGCTCTCCAAGGGGGGCAGCGAGGCCGGCGACTTGCATGTTTACGATGTCGCGACGGCGGGGGAGATGGGAGAGGCCATCCCGGGCGTCCAAAAGGGAACCGGCGGCGGGAGCTCCGCGTTCGCGCCCGACGGCCTCGGTCTTTGGTACACGCGCTATCCTCGCGGGAGCGAGCACGCGCCGGAGGACGCGGGCTTCTACCAGCAGGTCTGGTTCCATCGGATGGGGACCAGGACTGAGGCCGACACGTGCGAGCTCGGCCAGGGGCTGCCCAAGATCGCCGAGATCGTGCTCGAGACCAAGGAGGACGGAAAGTGGGCCGTTGCCGAAGTGAAGAACGGCGACGGCGGGGAGGTGGCCTATTACCTCCGGCCCACGTCGCCTGGCTCCCCCTGGGTCCAGGTCTCGGGCTTCTCCGACAAGATCGTGCGGTTCGCCTTCGGCAGGGATGACGCGATCTACCTCATGTCGAGGATGGGTTCGCCGAAGGGCAGGATCCTTCGCCTCCCGCTGGAAGGGCCGCCGTCCCTCAAGAGCGCGGTGGAGATCGTGAAGGAGTCCGAGGGCTCGATTCAGGGATTCCTCCCCACGGACTCGCGGATATACGTCAGCGACGTCCTCGGCGGGCCCTCCGAGGTGCGCGCGTTCGATCTCGACGGTAAGCGGCTCCCGGACCTGCCGCTGCCGCCCGTCTCGACGGTGCACGAGATGGTGGCCGCCGATGGCGACGACATCCTGCTGGAAAACGGCAGCTACCTGGAGCTGCCAGGCTGGCTCCAGTTCTCGGCGGGCAGCGGCGCCTGCCGGAGGACCGCGCTGGTGCGTACATCGATTGCGGACTACTCCGACTCCGAGGTCGTCCGCGAATTCGCGAAGTCAAGGGACGGAACGATGGTCCCGCTCGACATCATCAGGAGGAAGTCTGCAAGGCTCGATGGCACGAATCCCACCATCCTGTACGGCTACGGCGGATTTGGCTACATCATGGCTCCGGAATTCTCGTCGTCGCGCCGCATATGGCTGGATGAGGGCGGGGTGTTTGTCCTGGCGATCCTGCGCGGCGGCGGTGAGTTCGGCGACCAGTGGCACCTCGCCGGGAACCTTGAGAAGAAGCAAAACGTCTTCGATGATTTCTACGCGTGCGCTCAGTGGCTGGTCGATCACAAGTACACGACGCCGGCCACGCTGGCGGCCTTTGGGGAGAGCAACGGGGGCCTGCTGATGGGCGCCGCGCTGACGCAGCACCCGGACTTCTACCGCGCGGTCGTCAGCCGCGTCGGGATTTACGACAGCCTCCGGTCCGAAACCACGACGAACGGCGAGTTCAACGTGACGGAATACGGCACGGTCAAGAACCCCGAGCAGTTCAAGGCGCTGTTTGCATACTCGCCGTATCATCACGTGGTCGACGGGGTGAAGTATCCCTCGATCCTGCTCACGAGCGGCGCCAATGACCCGCGGGTCGATCCGTGGCATTCCCGCAAGTTCTGCGCCCGCCTTCAGGCGGCGAACACGTCCGCCAACCCGATCCTGCTCCGCACAAGCGCAAAGGCCGGGCACGGCATGGGAAACTCGCTCGACGAGACCATCGCCGAGCGGACCGACATATACGCCTTTCTGATCCATGAACTCGGCGTCGAATTCAAGCCGGTCCAGTAGTCCGCGCTCGCATTGGCCTGCGCTCCTGGCGATTGCTTGGCTGTCGTCCGCTGCCGGCGTTCGCGGCGCGGATTCTCCGGTGCCCGTCCCGGTCCTGGTCATAGCAACCTACGAGACCGGGAAGGACCGGGGCGACGTCCCGGGGGAGCTCCAATTCTGGTCCGAGCGCCAGAATCTGGACCAGTCGATAAGGGTTCCGGGAGTCGACCACCCGGTCCTGACGAACGGAAAGGGGCTTTACGCCATGGTGTCGGGCACCACCTCAAGGTGTGCGGTGCAGATCATGGCCTTGGCGGCCGACCCGCGCTTCGACCTGCGCCGCACCTATTTCCTGCTCAGCGGCATAGGCGGAGGGGACCCGAAGGTCATTTCCTTGGCGAGCGCCGTTTGGGTCCAGCACGTTGTGGACGGCAACCCTGCCTTTGAGATCGACAGCCGCGAGATCTCCCCATCCTGGCCCTACGGGCTGGTGGCCTTTGGCGCGACCACACCTGGAAACGGATCGGCAAATGTCGACTCGGTGCCCGCTGCCGGGGCGTCCGAGGAGGGCGCGGGAGGGGTCGGCTCCGTCGCTTTCAAACTCAACCCATCGTTGGTCAAGTGGGCCTATGAGCTGACGAAGGACGTCAGCATTCCCGACAACGACGCCGTTCGCGCGTTTGGCCGGAGATTCCAGGGCTATCCCAACGCGCAGCGGGCCCCTTTCGTCGTCATGGCGGACAGCATGGGCGCCGACCGTTTCTTTCATGGCGCGATAATGACCCGCTGGGCGGAGGACTGGGATCGAATCTACACCCGGGGCGCTGGTCTGTTCGCGATTTCCGATTGCGAGGACGCGGGCGTTTGCATCGCGCTGCAGCGGCTGAGCCAGATGGGGAGGGCGGACTTCAATCGCCTGCTCATCCTGCGCACGGCGTGCAACTTCACCGTTCCGCCCACGGGCGTCTCCGCCGAAAGGAGCCTCTTTGGCGACACAATCTCGGATTCAAGCGGCGTCGCCTACGTTCCGGCGCTGGAGGCCGATTACCGCGTGGGCAGCGTCGTCGCTTCCGCCCTTCTCAAGAACTGGGAGAAGTATCGCGATCATGCGCCGTGAAGCTCCTCCCGTGCCCCTCGCGCTCCGCGGCCTCTTCGGGGGGGCTCCTCACCGGCATGCCCGTTGGCTTTGCGGGCATTGTCGTGCCGATGCTTCTTTAGCGGTCGCCATCGCCCGCGGCATCGCGGGGAGCCATTCTGCTTGGCGCCGTTTCCGGAGGATGCCTCGAATACTATTCGATGTCTGGCGGTCTGAGATCTACGGCGATCATGGCGGCCATCCTCGATATCGTCGCATTTGCGGTCATCCGCCGGGGCTCCGGCCGCCTGGAAGGCGTAAAATCTTAATTACCAGTTATTAGGGACGCAAGGCGTTCCCGCGGAAATCCGGAATCCGGCGCCGGGCGAACGATTCCGCCGACATCGATCGACTCGCTGAGGAAACCCGAGCGCGCACGCAGCCAGATCAGGGCTTCGGCTTCCCCGCGGGACCCTCGGCCTCCGCCTTTGCCTTGGGGGCAGGATCGAGCGGGGCGCCCTTTGGCCCGGGGGCCTGCTGGATGTCGGGCATGCTCTCGTAGATGGCGACGGACCGGGCGCTGTCGCTCCAGGGCGGCAGATCGCGGCCCTTCTCGCTAATGGCCTGATCGATGCGAACCCGGCAGAACGACTCCCGGACATGGCTCATGGAGCAGTTGAGCGCGCCATAGGCAAGGGCCTCGACCGTGGTCCCCAGTTCACTGGCCCGGCGCTGGATTGCCGCGAGTTCCTCGTGCTCGAGTCGGATTTTGATAACCGGCATAATCGCTTCCTTTCTGTTTAATTCTTAAGGTACGTGGGGCAACCCATTTTGTCGGCGCATCTCTTGGCATTCATTCCCTCGATCTTGCCTACCCATTCGGTGAAGGCACGTGATGCGGCCGCAAGACAAATTGCGAGGGCGAAACGAAAAGCCGCACAATGGCGGCGGCGGGCCTTGCTACCGGGGCGCAACATTCCATTGCCGCGGGCTCAAGAGAGCTCCATTCGCGTTGGTTCCTGCACCGGCGCTGATCCTTGAATACCCCCATTTGGAAACCGTGGCGATTGAAGAGAACATGACCGGGGGGCTTGGGCTCATGCCGCAAGTATCATCAGGCAAGGTGCGCCGCGCCATTGCGCGATATTTACGAGGTGACGACTATTTGAGGTGCAGGTGCTGCCTCGGTTGGCGACGCGTGAGGCGGCGGCAGACTACGTCGGCGCCAGATGAAGAAGATCGGCGGATATACCAACAGCTCCATGATAGTGGAGGTGACCACGCCGCCGACCATGGGAGTGGCGATGCGCTTCATCACGTCGGCGCCGGCACCGTGACTCCAAAGAATAGGAAGAAGACCCGCTATTATGACACAGGCTGTCATGGCCTTCGGCCTCACACGCTTTACGGCGCCGTGATAGATCGCATCACGCAGGTCGGCCGCCGTGCGCAGGCGGCCTGTCTGCTTCCAATCCTCGAAGGCGAGGTCCAGGTATAGAAGCATCACGACACCGGTCTCGGCGCTGATGCCGGCCAGGGCGATAATGCCCACCCACACTGCCACGCTCATGTTATAATGGTCCAGATAGAGCATCCAAAACGACCCGACGAGCGCCAAGGGCACGGATAGCATGATAATGGCCGTCTTGATCCAGGACTGCGTGTTTAAGTAAATGATGAAGATGATGATCAGGAGCGTAAGAGGTACGACGATCATTAGGCGCTGCTGCGCGCGAAGCATGTATTCATACTGGCCGCTCCAGAAGACCGTGTAACCGGTGGGCAGCTTGATTTCACCGCGTTGAATCGCATCGCCGATAGTTCGCTGGGCGTTGCGCACATACGTGCCAATGTCCGAGCCTTGCACGTCGACGTAGACCCAGGCGTTGGGAATGGCGGCTTCGCTCTTGATCCCCATCGGCGCAGCGACGACACGCACCTTGGCGACCTGGCTGAGCGGCACCTGCGCCATGAGCGTCTGAGAGCCGCCAGGCCCCATACCTCCGTTTGCTGCACCGAAGGATTTGACGGGAATCAGGATGTCACGCAACGCTTCGAGGTTCTCGCGGTAGTCGCGATCGTAGCGCAATATGACGCTGTAGCGCTCAAGGCCCTCGACAGTCGTCGTCAGTGGCATGCCACCAAGCGCGACCTCCAACACGTCCTGCACGTCGCCGAGGGTAAGGCCGTAGCGGGCGATGGCGTCGCGATCGATTTCAAACTCGATGTAGTTGCCTCCCATTACGCGCTCAGCAAACACGCTGCCCGTGCCCGGCACTTGCCTAATTCTCCCTTCGATCTCGCCCGCAATGCGCTCAAGCTCGGCGAGACTCGGACCCGCAACTTTGATGCCGACCGGCGTCTTGATGCCGGTGGCGAGCATGTCGATGCGCGTCTTGATGGGCATCGTCCACGCATTGGTAAGACCGGGAATCTGCACGGCGGCGTTCATTGCCGTCACGAGTTCGTCAACGGTACGACGGCGGTGCGCGGCGACCTTTCCTCGTGCGTCCCTAATGTCCACAACCGGCCACTCTTCTTCGGGCTTCAGCATGATCGTGGTCTCGATCATGTCCATGGGCGCGGGGTCGGTGGCGGTCTCGGCGCGGCCGATCTTTCCGAACACGTGATGCACTTCCTGGAAGGTGCGGATGATCTGGTCGGTTTGCTGGATGAGTTCGCGCGCCTTCGTGGGCGAAATGCCTGGAAAGGTGGTCGGCATGTAGAGCAGGTCGCCCTCGTAGAGCGGCGGCATGAACTCCGAGCCAAGATTTTGGTAGGGAAAGGCTTTGCCCAGGGTCACGGCAAAGCTCTTCACGCGTCCTTCAGGGAGAGGTCTCACGACCCACGCGTTCCAGGGAAAGAACACCCAGGCGACCAGTACCGCGGCGGCGATGATGACCGTCCACCGAAACTTGATCATCAGGTCAAGCAACGGATGGTAGAGCCAGATGAAGAAGCGATTCACCGGGTTCTTTTCCTCGGGTGGAATCTTTCCGCGAATGAACAAACCCATCAGCACGGGGGCAAGGGTGATGGACAAAACTGCAGCAGTTGCCATCGAGTATGTCTTGGTGAACGCGAGGGGTTTAAACATCCGGCCCTCCTGAGCCTGCAAAGTGAAGACCGGCAGAAACGACACCGTGATGACCAGCAGCGAATAGAACAGGGTTGGGCCGACTTCGACAGCGGCATCGCGAATGATGTCCCAGTGCGGCTTCTTGCCGCGATCCCGCTCCATGTGCTTGTGGGCGTTCTCGATCATGATGATGACCGCATCCACCATCGCGCCGATGGCGATGGCGATTCCGCCGAGCGACATAATATTCATGCTAATGCCCTGACCGAACATGATCATGATCGACGCCAGCACGGCGATCGGCAGGATGACGATCGCGACGAACGCACTGCGCAGGTGCATCAGGAACAAGAGGCACACAAGCGCCACGACGATGCTTTCCTCGATGAGTTTTTCCTCCAGCGTCTTGACGGCGCGGTCTATGAGCGCGGTCCGGTCGTAGGCGATGGTGTAACTTACATCGGCGGGAAGGCTCTTCATCGCCTCGTCGAGCCGAGACTTGACGGCCTGGATGACGCTGCGCGTGTCCACGCCATAGCGCACCACCACGACGCCGCCAACCGTTTCACCTTCGCCATTGAGTTCGGCAATGCCGCGGCGCATGTCGGGACCGAATTGCACGTCCGCCACTGTGCCGAGCAGGATCGGCGTCCCTCCGGGCCCCCGGCCCACTGAGACCTTACGCAAGTCGTCCAGACTCGTCAAATAGCCGTGTACGCGCAGGATGAATTCCTTCTCCGCCATCTCGACGGAGCGGCCGCCGACCTCGCCGTTGCTCCGTTGCACGGCCATTGCCACGTCGCTTATCGAGAGATTGTACGCGTGCAACCGGTGCGGATCGACCGTGATCTGATATTGTTTGACGAACCCGCCGACCGAAGCCACCTCAGCGACGCCTTCAACGCTGGCGAGCTGATAGCGCAGGAACCAGTCCTGCATCGAGCGAAGCTCGGCGAGATCGTGGTTCTTCGAGTTGAGCGAATACATGAATGCCCATCCCACGCCGGTGGCATCCGGGCCAAGGCTTGGCGTCACGCCGGCCGGCAGACTGCCGGACAGGCCGCTGAGGTATTCGAGGACGCGGCTGCGGGCCCAGTAGGGATCGGTGCCGTCCTCGAAGATCACGTAGACGAACGAGAAACCGTAAAACGAGTAGCCGCGCACAACCTTTGCCTTGGGCGCGGAGAGCATCTTTGTCGTAATCGGATACGTTACCTGGTCCTGCACGATCTGCGGCGCCTGACCGGCCCAGGGGGTGTAGATGATAACCTGCGTATCCGAGAGGTCCGGGATGGCGTCGAGCGGGATCTCGCGCAGCGCGTAAATGCCGCCGAATATCAGCGCTGCCGTCCCCGCGAGAACGAGGAACTTATTCCTGATCGAAAAAATGATGATAGCCTTCAGCATGGTCGGCGGGAGTGGAGCAGAAGCGCATCCGCGCTGCTGGAATTTAAGTTAAAGAGTGGCCTGTCGGGGCGTCTTAGGCTGCGCGCCACCAGGCTGAGCAGCGGGAATTGTTGATGGCTTTGCCGGCTCTTCATAGACCGGCACCATGTCCATGCCCATTGAGTCCTTTGCCGGAGTAGCACTGATTTCTCCGGACATCATCGCGGATTGATAGCGCAGGATCTTTCGCCCGCCGCCGGCAGCTGGCTGGGCTGGTGTCGTCACGGCATCATGGCTGCCATGATCCTCTGCGGTCGGTGTGCTGGGGGCCGACTTCAGCATTTTCTGTATGGCCTCGCGAAGCTGGCTCTCGGAATCGAGCATGAACTGCCCGGAGGTTACCACGCGTTCGCCCGCGTGCAGCCCGTTAAGCACTTCATAATATCCACCTTCGCTGCGTTCCCCGAGTTTTATCTCGCGTGGCTCAAATGAACCGCCGTCCAACGCCACAAATACCGTATCGCGTTCACCGCTACGGAGCACGGCCATGTCTGGTACAAGCACTGCATCACCCGCAAGTTGCGCTGCAAAACGCACATCCGTAAACATGCCGGGCCGCAAAAAGCCGTCGGAATTGGTAAGCACGATGCGGGCGGTGGCGGTGCGCGTCAGATCTTCAACTTGCGGTAAAAGCAGTTGCACAGTGCCATCAAACGTCCGCTCCACGCCATAGGTTGTGCGCACGATCGCGGCCTGGCCGGTGCTGATGTAGGGCAGGTCTTTCTCATAGATCTGCGCCAGCACCCATACGGTTGTCAGATCGGCCAGGCGATAGATGCGTTCGCCGGCTTTCATCATCTGACCCTGCACGGCCATCTTCTCGATCACGGTGCCGTCAGCCGGTGCGTGAAACACGAATGTGCGATGCGCTCCCTTCGAGCGGGCCAATTCGGTAATGAAGTCCGCCGGCACATCGAAGAGCTGGAGCCGCGCTAGCGCGCCCCGCGTGAGCGGACCGCCGGCATCGCCTTCAGACTGCAACGCCACAACGTAATTGAGCTGGGCATTGTAGAGTTCCGGCGAGTAGATCTCGAACAAGGGATCGCCCTCTTTCACCTGCGTCCACGTGGCATTGACGTCGAGCTTTTCCAGCCAACCGTCATACTTGGTGGTGATATCGCGCAGGCCTTGTTCGTCGTAAGCAATCGTGCCTACCGTGCGAATCTCGCGGCGCACCGGGCCGTGTGCGACGAGGGCCGTCTTAAGGTTCATGCGCTGGGTCGTCGCCGCATCGATCTTGATGTTGTTTTGGGCAGAGGAGTCTTCGCCCTCGTAAACCGGCACCATTTCCATGCCCATTGAATCGTTGCCAGGCTTGTCGCTGACCTCTCCGGCCATCATCGTCGATTTGTAATACTTTATCTTGCGCGCGCCGTCGGGTTTTGCCGCGGAACTGGCAGGGGAAGGCGGCTCGGAGCCTTGAAGCGGAGCCGTGTGGAACACGGTGGCTGCGAAAAGCATGGCGGCACCGGAAAAAAGGGCGCGCAGGAGTAGCGGTGACGTTGGGTTCATGGCGGGATTCATTTTGGAAGACTTTTCTCGGCGAGAAGACCCTCGGCAGGAATTCCGTCGGCGACTAGGCGAGAGAGTTCAGCGAGCGCGGTTTCCCGCTCGCGCTGGGCGGCTGCGTATTCGAGGCGCATGTCGACCTGCATGAGGCGCAACTCAGCCAGAGAGGCAAAGCCGCCCATGTTCGATTGATAGGCCGCTTCGGCAGAGGCAAGGGCACGCTCGGTGTTAGGCAGAGCTTTGCCTTTGATGTAGGCTGCCATCCGGTCTGCCTCGCGCGCCATGAAGAGCATTTTAGCGAGTTCGGCGGCTAGCGACACCTGTTCAGCGTTTAAGCGGGCTTGTGCGGCCATGCGGCGGCCTTCCGCTGAAGCGATAGTGGCAGCGATCTTGTCGCGCCAAATCGGGAGCGTCATCGTATCCCAGGTGCGAAACAGCAACGGATTGGCTTTGAAATCAGCCATCAGTCCAGCGGAGAAGTCCGGGGTCTTGGCCCGGTGTGCTACGTCCACCGAGGCGATGCTCATATCGACCATTGCTTGCATAGAGGCCAGGCCCGGATTCGCTCCGAGAATCTGTTGCCAGAGCGTCTCTTCGTCAGGCAAGGGAGCTGGAGGAACCGAATGCTCGGGCCACGGCGGATCGGCGTCTTCGCGGTGCAAGCCGAGCGCCGCCTTGAATCGTGCGCGGGCCGCCGCGCGCTGGTCCGCAAGGGATGCGCTTTCAGCCTGGATCTTCGCGCTTTCGTTGAGCCACCGAGTTTGGGCCTCAAGCGTACCCATTCCTTGTCCGGTGGCATAATCCGCTTGTGCAATAGAGAGCGATTGATCGGCCAAACTCGACTCCTGGCCGCGGAGCGCGGTGACCTCGTCGACGTACGCAAGCTCAACCCAGGCTAGCCGCAGGTCGATAGCAGTGTCCACCAAGGCGGTAGCATAAGTGCGATAAGAAACCTCGCTCGCCGCAGCGGCCTCCCGGCCCATGGCGGCGCGTTTCCCGCGCGTCATGATATCGAGCATCGCGCCCGGCATGAATGAGGTGACCGTATGCACGACATCGGCCTGAAGGGTAAGTTGCGGATCGGGCAGTGACCGCGCGGAAGTAATGGCTTCCACCGACACTCTCCAATCATAGAACGCAGCCTCCACCTTTGAATTATTGAGCAACGCAAACCGCAGATAGTCGGCTGCCGTCGAATCAGCGCGGAGCGCGGGGAGATCCGGCTTCTGGTCCTCCGGCCTGAAGTTGCGGCCGACACCGGTAACCTCACGCCGGGCAGCCTTTTCCTCAGCGATTGGGGTTCCCGTACATCCGTTTAGAAGTGCGCCGGAGAGCAGGACGAGCGATCTTAAATGTTTAGCGCGGTTCATTAGGCTGAGTTTATGTGGTACACAGTCATGCGTTGGGAATGCTGCTGATCCCTTGCGCTTCGATTGCCCAGTTCTCGGCTTTCATTGCACAACCTCCGTCATGCTCCTGCCTGGATGGGTTCTCTGGACGTATTTGCTCAACATGCTGTGCGTGTGTTGAAGAATGAGCCGTTGAATGCCTTGCACGGATTCAAGCTTTGTGAATCCCATTTGCTGATTGAGTCAACGGCCTCGGACGCCGCTTCCGTTCGGGCGGCTGGCGCCTCAAACACGGGGTTCCGCCCTCGTGCCTCCGTGGCGAATTGATTGGTTAAGTCCGGTGTGATTCCTATCCGGGGCTCCGGGGGTGCAACGTCGTCCAGTCGCAGCTCGCGGGAGATCAGCGAGACCGCGAATAAGAGGATAAGAAGGTGTTTGTTCATGGGTGATCCTAATTGGACAAGGCTCGGGACGGAGGTTGAGCGCCGGCATGTGGCAAAGCCAAGCCAGCGCGAGGGGAGGGCGCATCCCGCGGCGAAGCGCGGGAACAACTCGGCCTAGGACCCTAGATCAGGAAGCTGCAGTGTGCCTTGAACAAAGGCACATGGGCAGCGGGCACCGCTAAGGCGGAAGGAGCGAGCGCGCACAAGGCCGCCGTCGCCTCAATCCGGGAAGCCAGGAAAGGGGATGCGAAAAGCCGGCTGGATTGCGCCATCGGCCGCACGGCCGCGCGGCCAACGCCCGCCTGCGCCGTGGCGAGGATCGTGTGGGCCGGCGTCGGGGTAATGCAGGGCATCCCGCACGCTCCGGGAACCTTGCAGTGGCAGCTGGCGCAATGGCATTGCGTCGACAGCTCGACCGGCTGCACCTGCACAAAGGCGGCGCAGAAGGCGGCTATGAGGACCCAGGCCAGGCGTTTCATGGGACTGGGGGTGAGGATGGGCGTCTGGGCGCGCGGGGCAAACGTAATTCTTGGGATGCGCCCGTGGCCGAGAGACGTGCGGTTCCCGAACGGAAGACGCTGATGGTGTTCATGATCCGTTTTCCCCGTCCCGCTGCCGGCAACATTTATGTTGTTTGCGCGCCCGAAGGCGGCTTGTTCTCGGCGCCATGGAAACCCTGCCCGCCAATTCGCTGCTCCCAATCATCCAGGCTTCGACGATGCCGGTGATTCTGATCTCGGGCCTGGGGCTGCTCCTGCTGACGATGACCAACCGCATGGGCCGCATCGTCGACCGAACGCGCGTCTACGCTTCGCACCTTCGCCAGGCCGAGGAGGCCGAGCGGCGGCGACTCGAGATACAGCTCGAGATGACTTGGCGGCGCGCGAAGCTCGTCCGGCTGTCGCTCACGTTTGCGACGTCAAGCATCCTGGCGTCGTCGGCTCTGGTGTTTGCAATCTTCCTCGGCGCCACGCTGCGCGTGGACCTCAGCACAGTAATGCTGGTGCTTTTCCTGGCGGCGATCGCTCTCCTGGTGGCGTCACTGGTGACATTCCTGCGCGACATTTTCGTTTCACTCGCTGCGCTGCACCTCGAGGTCCAGCAGGCGCGGGAATCGTAGCGCCTTTTCGGCCGGCGCCTGTTCCTCGCATCGAGCGCTGGGGCCCTTGCACTCTCCTCTCTGGCGCCGGGGTCACCTCGGGGCATGGGGGATCTATTGCGCGCCGAGGGCACTCAGCTGTGCATTGCAACGGCCGATTATGCGGTAGAGCCGGTTGATCTCGATCATCTCGGGTTCCGTGAGCCTCTTCTTCGGGACCGAGCGGTCCAGGTAGAAGAACTTGGTCATGGAGTTGAATTCAATCTCGCCTCCGGGGAACGCCACGCCGGGATTCAGGGGCGAGGAGACGTACTCATGCCGGTCATATTGCGATGTCTCCTGCGTCTTCCGGACGTCCACATTGCTGAAGTCCGGCGTCACGGCGCCTGGGTGAAACCAGCCGTCCCCGTACCATGCCACCTTCAGTTCGGGTGTGCGAGGGACGGACGGCACCGGCTGGTTGACGATCAGATTGACCCGCGCTATCGCATCCTTCAGCTCCTTTTTCACGGTGGCGATCTGCTCCATCGCCGAGGGCCGCTGTGCGGACGCATTCGTAGGCCTGCTGGGCTGTGCGGGCGCGCTCACTACGGCGTTTATGGAGACGACGACGTTGTCCCTCATCTTGATTGTCACGTCGGGGTAATTGAGGATCCGAACCGCGCCCGCTTGGATCTCGCTCTTCGGCGCTCCCTTTTCCGCGACGACCTTCTCATAGGGGTCGCCCACGCTCGAGCCCAGCGCGGCCGTGGCCGCCAGGAATAGAAGGCACGCGAGGTGTCTCATTGGGAGACCACCGAGACGAGAGCTAACCCATGGGGCATGTTTCTCCTGCTGCTTCACACTCGACGATCTTGCGGTGCGCGGGGGTCTCCGTCGATGGCGATAAATACGCAGGATGAGCTGAGGGGATGTGGCCCAAGAGGGCCTTAAGGTTCTTCTCAAGCGGGCTTCCACATACAGGCGGAAAAGTCAAATTGACGGCACTGGCAATGTGTGATTTGAGGGTCACCTTCCCTATGACCGTATGCGCGTGGTGTGGGGCAATCCGTGACACTCCCATCGCCTAAAGGCGACGGGCTTCTTGGGATTCGATCGGGACCGTTGGGCTGACGCGGATGCGTCCTTCAGCGACTGGCTTTGGGCCATTCGGCAGAAGTGCTTGGATTCCCTGATCTACGTCTGGCGCGGTATTGGCGAGTCGGTTGCCCGGCTTTCCCGCTCCGCAAGACAACAGCCCTTGGTTTTCGGGCTGGCCCGTGTCCGGGCGACTACTGCTCGCCTGCGCCGGCTGTTCATGTCCGGCGCATTGGCGAAGGGAAACGTCGCCGGGTCGCAGATACTTTATGCTCTTGGGCACAGGCACCGGCAGGCCGAAGCCAATCCGGTGCTGGTTGACCGCACCCATGACATCGCGATGCACCGTGGCACCGCATTTGTTACAGGTGAAGTTGCGCCCCGCTGGGCGCTGGGGATGCTGACAGGAGGGACAGTGCGAGGAAGTCCCGCGCTGCGTCCCGCTCGGGAAGGTGATGCCGGCCAGCCCGCACTTGTGCTCGAGGAGCCTGAGGTCGAGGCCGCACTCCCAGCGCGCCATGCGGCCGTTGTGCACCGCGCCGCAGTTGCGCCGGCGCACGAGACAGGACGGCCGCTGATCGACGTCGACTCATACCAAGAGATCATGACTGAGGACGGCCTGAAGAAAGTGCTTCTAAAGATCTCGACGGCAAAGAATGCGGATTCGGTCCTTTTGAAGATTGTAGCGGCGTAATGGGCCATTCGCAGTCGCCCGGTGGCGGGCAGCTACAGCCGGCCTGTCGCGCATGCCCAAGGAACGCGGTATCGCGCGCGTCCGCACAGGAATCAACCTGAAAATGAAAGGAAGAATATCCTTGAAGGCGCCTGTTTCTCGCCGGTCGCAATCAAGGCCCTTCGGACCGTATCTCTTGATAATGCGGCAAAGCTTTGTGCGGCGCATGGGGGCTGCGAGGGCCTTCCTGCTGGCCATGCTAGGGGCTGCGACATTCCTGGCCTCAGCTTGTGCGGCTTCGTCGACGTCAGCCGCAGGGACAGACGCGCGCAATGAGATATTCTACCTCATCTTCGTCCGGAGCTTTCGCGACAGCAACGGCGGCTAGATACGAGCTTCCACATCGAGCCGCTGTCGAGGCCTCCTTCGCGGACCTGTTGACGAGAGCTAGACGCGGCAGATTTCGCGCAGGGCGGCGACATGTTCGTTGAAGCGCGCCCGGCCCTTGGCCGTGGCGGCCACGTGCGTGCGCGGCTTGCGGTCGATAAAGCTCTTTTCAGCTCTTATGTAGCCGGCCTCCTCAAGTGTCTGCAGGTGGGCGCCGAGGTTGCCGTCGGTCAGGTCGAGCGACTTTCCCAGGGTGCTGAAATCAATCTGCACGCGCGGTGGCAGCGCGCTGAGGGCGGACATGATGCGCAGGCGGGCAGGCGTGTGGATGATAAGGTCGATCTCGGCCATGGCATTATCTCCAGAACTTGCGGATGAAGACACCGGCTGCGATCAGCGAACCGCCGCCGGTCAGCGCCATCCAAAGGAAGAAATAGTCGGAGACAAAGTAATAGCCAACGAGCGTGGTGGCCGTCACCAGGAGTCCCAACCATAGGAAGAAGCGGCCCAGCCACAGTCCCATGACCAGGTAGCCGAACATACAGACGGTGGAGGAGAAGGCCGCTATCTTACGGCCAATGAGAGGTGCATAGGCTGCCCATTCGGCCCGGTGCGACAGTTCCCAGGGGCAGAGCAGGGCGGCCCAGAGCGTCCCGTAACCGAGCAAGGCCAGCCAGGCCACGCTGATGCGCCCAAGCCCCAGGTTGATTCCTTTGATGGGCGACCGGCGGACGGGGCTGAGCAACAGGACCGAGCCCACTACCCCGGCGATATCAAGCCACGTCCAAAGCCGGAATCCCCAGGGGGGGAAGTACTGGGCTGCGGCAAAGCCAATGACCCAGATGACGCCCCAGAGGATCAGCAGGGGCGTCGTTCGGCTCCAGGCGATGGTCTGGCGTATTTGGGTGGCGATACGATCGACCTCCGCGAGCGAGGCGCGGGCGGCTTCCGGGGTGATGGTGCTGAGCGGTTCTTTATCCATAGAGTACTCTGCATTGCAGAGTATATTGACGATGTCAATGGTTATTTTGCTTTTCCCGGCCGCAACCTTCTGGGCGTCGCGCGGTCTTTGGCCGGCGGCGCAAGGCAAGGTGCCGTATCAAGGCACGGCCGCCTACAACAGAAAGCCCGCGAGTGTTGCCCGCGGGCTAGAGAGCTCAACTCTAGTAAAATCGGGAATGGACTTTGATTCCGGTGACTCGGCCTCAATTCACGGTCTCATGGCACTCAGCGGTACTCCTCCCCGGTCGTGGCGTTGATGATCTTGAAGTTCTCGATGTGGTAGTTCGGGTCGGCGCGGAAGGCGAGCTGGACGCCGAAGCTCTTCTCCATGCGGACAAGCAGGTCGGCGTCCTCGCTGCGCAGGCGCTCGAGGACCGACGGATGGACCAGCACCCGCAGCGAGTACACTTTCCCGTCCTTGCGCGCATGGAGGCGCCGGATTACGGATGAGAGGCGCCGTTGGAGCTCGACCGACATGGTCGTGTCGGACTTCACGATGCCGCGGCCCCTGCAGTACGGGCAGTCGGTGTAGAGGTTGGACGAGAGCGACTCCTGCTGGCGCTGGCGCGTCATCTGCATGATGCCGAGTTGCGATATGGGCAGGATGTGGTTCTTCGCCTTGTCGCTCGACATGAGCTCAACCATCTTCTCGTAGACCGCGTTCCTGTGGCGCCGCTCCTTCATGTCGATGAAATCGAGGATGATGAGGCCGCCGAGGTTGCGCAGCCGGATCTGGCGCGCGGCCTCCTGCGCCGCCTCCAGGTTGACGGCATAGAGCGTGTTCTTCTCGTCGCCCGAGCGGTTCTTGTGCGAGCCCGTGTTGACGTCGATCGCGATCAGGGCCTCGGTCTCGTCGATGACGATTTCCCCGCCGCTCGGCAGCGGGACCTTGCGCTGCCCGGTCAGCTCGATCTGGCGCTCGATGTTGAAGCGCTCGAAGATGGGGATGCTGTCCGTGTAGTGGGCGATCTTCGAGCGCGAGCGCTTGGAGATGAGGCCGACCAGGTCCTGCGTTCGATCGTAATCGGCCTTGTTGTCGATCAGGACGCGTTCGACGTCCTCCGTCAGGAAGTCGCGCACGGTGCGCTCGACGAGGTCGGGTTCCATGTACAGGTTGCAGGGCGCCCGGTCGGACTGCATCTTGCGGGCAATCTCCTCCCACTTCTTGAGGAGCAGATGCAGGTCGCGCACGAAGAAGCGCGGCTTCTTCCCCTCGCCGGCGGTGCGGACGATGACGCCCATCCCCTCGGGGATCGTAAGCTCGTTGATGAGCTGCTTCAGGCGCTTGCGCTCCTGCGGGTCCTCGATCTTCCGCGAGATGCCGCAGCCGTCGCTGTAGGGCGTCAGGATGAGGTACCGGCCCGGGATGGACAGGTTGGTGGTCGTGCGCGGCCCCTTCGTCCCAATGGGGCCCTTGGTGACCTGGATGACGATGTCTGATCCCGGGGGGTAGAGGCCGGGGATGTCCTTCACCGTCACCTCGCCCTTGGGCAGCGAATCGCGCTTCTTGTTTATGCGGACGACCTCGACCGAGGAATCGGCGGCGGCCGGGAGCATGTCCCAGTAGTGCAGGAACGCGTTCTTCGCGTAGCCGATGTCGACGAACGCGGCCTTCAGGCCCGGATCGAGGTTCTTGATCCTTCCCTTGTAGATGCCGCCGACCATCCGGTCGTCGGACTCGCGCTCGATCTCGAATTTCTCAAGCCGGCCGTCGACGAGCAGCGCCACGCGCTTCTCAAGAGGCTCGGAATTGATGATGAGCTCGCGGTAGGAACCCTTCTCCTTCTTGAATACCGCTACGATCTTCTGGAGAAGCGGCCGCTGCTGGGCCCGTTCTGTGGCGCCCGCCTTTAGCTCCGCGGCGCTGACGGATGCGACCTCGCGCTGGATCGGGGGGCTCGCGAGTTCGGAATCATATTTCTGAGCGACGTCCTGCGTGACGTCGGGGTTGGGGTGCGATGGTTCGCTCATGGGGGCCTATCTTTTGGTTGGATGCGGGGCCCCTCCGGGCGCGGGTTGCGGCGCAGGAGATTCCGGCAGGGCGGTCGATATCGCGGGTCGGACGCAGGGTCATGCGAAGTCCTTCCGGAAGCGATAGACGCTCTGGACCAGTCCTTGCAACAAGCAGCAACTGAGCACGAAGGAGCCACCGTAGCTTATAAAGGGAAGCGGTATGCCCGTTATGGGCACGAGCCCGATGGTCATGGCGATATTCACGAAGACATGCACCATGAAGAGCACGGTGACGCCTAGCGCCAGCAGCGTGCCGAATCGGTCCCTTGCGAGACCGGCGATGCGAATGCCGTTGAACAGCATCAGACCAAACAGGCTGAGAACCGTAATGCTTCCCAGAAATCCTTTTTCTTCGGCGATTACCGAAAATATGAAATCGTTGTGCGCCACCGACCTGGGCAGGTAGCCGAGCCGGGCCTGCGTGCCCTCCTTCCATCCCTTGCCCGCGAGCCCCCCGCTGCCGACCGATATGAGCGACTGGCGCTGGTTCCAGCCAATGCCCATCGGGTCGATCTTGTCGGGGTCCACGAATGACAGGATGCGGTTGCGCTGGTAGTCGTGGAGGGGCACCCAGCTGTGCTTCTCATAGAGCCCCCGGTCGTTCTGGAACGAATACCCATTCGATTCCATGAAGTCCATGTAGCGCAGGGTGTCCCATGCCACCAGGCCCGTAACGAGGAGAAACGCCGCCAACGCGCCGGCGAAGAATCGCCCGGAGAGTCGGGACACGTAGAGCATGGAAAACACCATCGGGGGAAGAACGATTGCGGACTTGAGGTCCGGTTGTAGCAGAATAAGGAGCATGGGTGTACCCACCGCAAGGGCCAATTTCCCGAGGACCCCGAGCGACTGACTGACCGTGCCTATCTCGCTGCGCACCAGCAGGCTGGCCGTGATCAGGAGCACCGCAACCATTGCCGTCTCCGAGGGCTGGAACGAGAGGATCCCGATGTGGATCCAGCGCTGCGAACCGTAGACCTCCGTGCCTATTCCCGGCACCAGGACCAGGACCAGAGGAACGAGGCAGAGGGCGTAAAACCAGTGCGCGACGCCCAGCCAGAACTGGTAGTCGATGAGGGACACGGTGACATAGACGGCTGCCCCGATTAGGAGCCAGAGCGACTGGACAATCCAGCCGCGGCCCAGGACGGGCAGCTGCGCGGAATAGATGAAAGCGATCCCGAACGCCCCCAGGCCCGCCATGGCGATCGGTGTCCACGGATCCCACCTTTCGCGGGTGGTGGTGTTGAATACGCTGGTGCTGTCGACGGGCAGGCGGAGGTTCACCGGATGCCCGATTCAGTATCCAACGCCCCGGCCTTTGCAACCGGCCATTCCTGGGGATGATTCACCGCAGGCGTGCCTTGGGGCGGCCTTGCGGCGGCGGCTGGGAGGGGCTGGGCGCCTGAATTGGCGAGCCCGAGCACCGTCCAGAAGATGACGGCCCCCATGGGCGACTCGAGCACGACCCCGACGCACGAGCTAAACCAGATAACGCAGGCTACGCTGGCCAGCCCGAGGTCGTCAGGGTCCCCGCGCCGGAATAGGCGCCAGACGACCCGCGCCATGCCCGTCGACACCCCGAGCCAGATCGCAAGCCCGAGGAAGCCCATCCGGCCGAACGTGGTCACGATCATGCTGTGCGGGCTGCGGGCCGAGAATGTCTCGTCAGACAGTAGGTCGTAGTCGGCCAGGAAGCGCGCCGCCAGATCGCTGCCAAAACCCAGCCCGAATACGGGGTTCGTGTGGAACGTCTCGTCGCAGACGTCGATCCACCAGACCACGCGGAAGCGGTTGTTGCTGCCCGGGTCCCCGCTTTCGGCGTTTATGTAGGAGCCCGTCCCCTCCGGATCGAAGATGGATATGGCGTGCTCGTATGCGGAATAAGGGGCCGATGTCCGAAGGTCCCTGCCCGCGAGGCCGAAGACAGCCAGCGCCACGGCCGAGCCGCCGAGGACGATCGCGAGCTGCGCCGCCGCAATCCGCCAGCGGCCGGCCAGGACCCAGAACAGCGTCGTGATGATGGCGGCAGCCATCGCGGCGCGAGGCGATGCCATGACGCCGATCAGCAGGAGGCTCACCGCGGCAAGCAGCGGCCAAACGTACTTGCCGCCGGGGTTCCGCCGCGTCCACAGCCAGAAAAAACCCGCCGCCAGAGACATGGCGATCAGGTCGCTCTTCTGAAAGATGACCGGGATCCCCCGCCAGGTGAAATGCTCGATCAGGAAGTCCGGGAAGAGCTGGATGCTCACGACGACGGGCAGGAGGGCGACGAACGCGATCGTGATCGCCCGCTTGAGCACCTTTGCGGACGGTGCGTGCGCGCCGAATGCCTGGGCGATGTAGAAGAAGGCGGCATAGTAGATCATCGCGTAGTCGCGCACGGCCAGGATCCCGAACCGTCCCAGGTCCAGCGGCAGCCGGGCCGACCCGCAGAGAATCCAGACCAGGATCAGGCAGTTGAGGCCGTCCCTCCTGAATCCCGCGGCCCGCTTCATGGCCATTCGGGCGATGAGCGCCGGGACGGCCACGAGCAGCACCGCCTCCGCGGGCAGGAGCGGGATCTTCCCTGAGGGCTGGAGCTGCGCGAATCCCCGGTTCCCCACGGCGTAGCCGACCAGCGCGAAGCCAAGAAGCCAGGCGTCGGGGGGCGCATCGCTGGTCCTTTCCACGATCACCCAGCAGGCGGCCAGCGCGACGACAACTGCGAATCCGTAGTCCTCGCTGGAGATGCCCGCCCCAATCGCGATCCCGAGCGCGGCGCCGAGGAGAAGGAAGAGGAAGAGCCGCAGCCTCGGATTCATGGCGCGCGGCCTCCCGCCCGGCCGAGCTGCAGCCTGCAGGCGGCCTCGACCTTCTGCTCGGTCCAGTAGTCCAGGCAGGCCATCGGGCTCGCGTGGTTCGCGCAGCCGGTCAGCTCCCGGGTGAGTTTCTCGCAGGGCGCGCAGTACAGGTCCGGATGGCGCAGGGCCACCCACCGGTCGCGGTGCCAGTACGGGTCCCATCCGATCGCGGTGGGGCCGGTCACGGCCACGCCCGGGCACCCGAGTGCGTTCGCCAGGTGCATGGGTCCGGAGTTGTTGCCGAGAAAGAGATCGGCGCCCTCGAGGCATCCAGCCAGCGCCGCCAGGGAGTCTGCCGGGGCGGCCACCGTGCCGGCGGGGGCGCGGCCGGCCGTGGCGCCATGCTCGATCCAGACCACCTCGCAGTCGCGGGAAAGCGACGACGCCACCGAGGCGAAGCGCTGCGTCGGCCACCGGTTCATCTCGCGGCTTGCTCCCGCGTGGACGACCACGCGCCGGCGGCCGCCGGCCGGCCGGCGGCCGCCGGCCAGGAGATGGCGGAGGTCGGGCGCGGGAGGCTCGTCGGGCCACTCCGCGCCGCGGCCGAATGATCCGGCGAGCGCGCGGGCCATCCTCCAGTTCCAGGTGACGGGGCGGTCGTCCTCCGGGTTCGGGACCTCCTCGGTCAGGGAATGGGCGATCCGGATGCGCTCGAGGTTTCCGCCGATCCGGACCTTTGCTCCGCTGAATCTGGCGACCGCATGCGCCGCGTTCCCCTGGTCGAAGGCCACCAGGCAGGCGCCGGGCTGCCTGCGCCTTATGGTCCACATCCACCACGCGAGCTTCCAGGGCCTGCGGTAGGACCTGTCGAAGGCGCGCTTCGCGCACGTGAGGACCTCCTGCGGGCCCAGGGGCCCCCCGTACAGCTCGGCCGCGCCGGGCGTGGTGAGGACGGTTATCTGCCAGTCGGGGCACCTCCGGCGCAGGGCCTGGACCGCCGGGACAAAGGCGATGTTGTCGCCCAGGTGGTTGAGCTTGAAAAGGACGACCTTCATGTGTGCAGGCCCCCGCGCTCGCGCCGCCGCATCGCCGCCACCGTCGCCCACGCGAGCGGGGGCAGAAGCGCAAGGGCGAGCCCGGCCGAACCCGCCCCGATCACGGCGTTCACGGTTCCGCCGCGGGAGGCCCAGAACAGGGCCGACGCGGAAACCAGGAGTCCCGGCGTCGCCGCCCAGGCCATCTGGCGGAGCCTTCCGGTGCCGATCAGGTAGTAGATGAGCGGCTGCGCCGCCATCTGCAGGATGCACCACGCCGCGGTGAGCGCCGCAAGCCGGTGCCCGCCAAAGACCGCCGAGGTTCCGAGCCAAAGCCTGAGGATCGCCTGCGACTGCCACGCGCAGGCGGCGACGCCCGCGGCAAGGGCGAGGAACGCGGCGCCCGTCCGCCAGAACGCGCGGCTCACCCAGGGATGGTCGCCTCGGGCATGCGCCTCGGTGTACGCCGGCCACACGGGATTGAGCAGGAGGATCTGTCCCTGCTGAAACGGGCCGAACAGCCGCATGAGCAGGGTGTATCCCGTCACGGCCGACGATCCGGCCGCGAGCGATATGGCGAGGGCGGGGGCCGCCTGGACGAGCGCGAGGCCGAGCTGGGGGAACGCAAAGAGGAGGCTCGAGCGGAGCATGCCCCGGATCTCCGGGGCGGGCGCCAGCGGCGCTGGGCCCAGCCTCCAGCCGAGGACCCTCATCAGGTGGACGAACAGGCCCAGGCCCTGGATGCAGGGCACGAGGAGGCTGGCCGAGACGAACCACAGGAACCCCCAGCGGCCAAAGGCTGCTGCGGCGACGAGCGCCAGCGAGAGCGCGCTGCCGGCGGCGATCCATCCCGCGTGGATCCACCCGCGCTGGGCCGCGGCTGCAAGCCGGGCCACCCCGTTGAACGGCAGGCCGACGACGACCGCCGCGACCGCGACGGCAAGCGCTGCGCCCGTCTCGGCGCGCAGGCCGGCGTCATGGATGTGCAGGATGTCCGGCCAGGGCAGGAGGAACGCTGCCGGAAGGCCGGCCGCCAGCATGAGGATCCCCAGGAGCCCCAGCACGGTGGCGCCCGTCCAGAACACCCGCTTCATCGACTCCATGTCGTCGTTTCCGTAGGCGCGGGCCATGGCGTTCTGCATTCCCGCGCCCAGGCCGAAGTCCACGAAGTTCAGGACGATCACGATGCTGAAAAGCGTGACCCAGAACCCGTACGCCTCGGTCCCCAGGTAGTGGAGCGCCAGGGGCACCTGCAGGAGGGTGCACACGGCCGATACGCCCTTCGCGCCGGCTGATGCGGCGACGGTGAGCCGTATCGCCCGCTCACGGCGAAGGACGTTGGATGGAGTCGTAACGGGCACGCCGGACCACGGTGATGCCGATGCCGGCGGGTGACAATACTGCGCGTGAGGCGAGGGAATTTCGCTTGGCGTAACCCCCGGGGCGTCTGGAATGGGTCCATGCGCGTAAAGCTCGCCCTTTCGACGCTGTGCGAGAATCCCGGCCGGCGGACGGGATTGAGCACCCTGTTCCCCGAATTCGTGGCGCATGCACGCCTTGCCTACCCCGAGGTGTTGTGGATCGTGTTCGCCGGAAGGGACGCTCCGTGGCCGGGCGGCGATCCCGGCGTCGAGCTGTGCCGCGACTTCCCGTCGAATGAGCGGCCCCTGCGGCGGCTTCTCGCAGACCACCTCTGGGTGGCGCCGGAGGCGCGCCGCCGCGGCGCCGCCGCGCTCCTGACGGTGGGATTCTTCCCGGTTCGCTCCGCCGGGCTTCCCGTGGCGATGCACGTCCTTGCGGTCGGCGACCCGCGCAGGGCAGGCGGGGTCCGGTCGGTCTACCGCCGCTGGGCCGTGGCCCGCGGAATGAGGCGCGCGGCCCTGGTGATCGCCAACTCCTCCTGGACCCGGTCCCGACTGGGCGCCGCGGCGGCGCCGGTCCTCGTGAGCCCGGAAGGCCTGCGGCACGACCTGTTCACGCCCGGGGGGCCGCGCGGGGCGCCCGGCGCCCCGGAGCGGTACATCCTCTGGGCGTCCAACCTGTACCCCTACAAGCGCCCGGAGCTGGCGCTCGCCGCATATGCCGGCCTGGCGCCGGAAAGGCGCTCCGAGTTTCCGCTGGTGGTCGCGGGGGGCGACTGGTCCGGGGGCCGGGCGCTCGCGGAGGCCGCGGCCAGGCGCCTCGGGATCGCCGGGGAGGTCCGGTTCATCGGCTGGGTGGACGACGCGGTCCTGCCGTCCCTCTACCGGGGCGCGCACGCGCACGTCCTGTCCACGTCGCAGGAGTCCTTCGGGCGAAGCGTGCTGGAGGCGATGGCCTGCGGCTGCCCGAGCGTCGTCCAGGACCTTCCGGTGCTGCGCGAGGTCGCAGGCGAATGCGCGCTGTACGTCGACTACGCCGACGCGGCGCCCGCCTCGGCGGCCCTGGAGCGGGTCTGCGCGGACGGCGCCCTGCGGGCGCGGCTGAGCGCCGCCGGGATCGAGCGGTCCAGGCAGTTCAGCTTTGAGAGGCTGGCACGCGAGCGCGTCGGCGCGATCCTGGCGAGGCTTGGGGAGGCTGCGCCATGACGGCCTCGCCCGACAGGCCGAGGGCTGCGCCCGCGATCGCCTGCGCCGCCGCGGGGATCGTCCTCTTCCAGTTCTGGGGCAACGCGACGCGGGGCTACATCGCCACCGGCTCCCTGTTCCATTGGTGGCTCTACCAATGGGTGAATCCCGAGTCCGAGACCGAGCACGCGTGGATCATCCTCGCGCTGAGCGCCTACCTGCTCTGGAGGAACCTCCGGCGCCAGGGCACGGGACGGGGCCCGGAGGCGGCCGGGGCCGCGGCTGCGCTCTTTGGCGGCCTCCTGCTTCACGCGGCCGGATTCATAGCCCAGCAGCCGAGGATCTCGATCATGGCGCTCCTCCTCTACGCCTGGGGCGTCCTCGCGCTCGCGGGCGGGAGCCGGTGGGCCAGGGCGGCCGCCTTCCCCATGGCGTTCATGATGTTCGCGATCCCGGTCAATGCGCTCGATACCGTGGGGTTCTGGCTCAGGATGTGGGTCGTGGAGGCCGGGGAGCGCATCGCGCACGCGATGGGAGTCGGCGTCATCCGCTCCGGCACGCAGCTGCTGGCGCCCGACGGGAGGTACCAGTACGACGTGGCCGCCGCGTGCTCCGGGGTGCGGTCGCTGATGGCGCTCGCCGCCCTTTCGCTACTTATCGGCTATCTGTGGCTCAGGCCGTGCTGGCTCCGGGCGGCGATGCTTCTCCTCAGCCTTCCGCTGGTATACCTCGCCAACGTACTGAGGATCTCGTCGATCGTGGCCGCCGCCCAGTGGGGCGGCCAGGCATGGGGCGACCGCGTCCACGGCGCGATGGGGTTCGGCGTCTTCGTGGTCGTCGTCGGGGGCGTCGCCGCGGTCGCGGAGGCCGTCGGCCGCATCCATCCGGATTGGAGGGCGGAGGCCGCCCCCGGGGAGCCCCCGGCTTCGCCGGAGGGCCGCCGGCGCCCGGGAAGGGCGGCCGTGGCCGCCGGCATCGTCTTGGCCGCGGCCGCCGAGGCGGCGTTCCTCCGCCACCACGCGTCGCTTCCGCCCAGCGCAAGGGTGGGCGTGATCCTGGCAGGGGACGGCGCGAACCCCACCGTGCTGCCGGCTTTCCTCGGGTCGGACTGGATGGGGCGCGACATCGAGCCCACGGCGGTGGAGCGGGCGATCCTTCCGCCGGACACCGGGTATTCCACGAAGCTGTACATGAACAGGCAGGGCCCGGGAAGGCAGGTCCTTCTCTCGATCGTGCTCAGCGGGCGCGACCGGACCTCGATCCACCGGCCGGAGCTCTGCCTCGTCGGGCAGGGATGGACGATCGAGGGCGCCTCCCCGCATCGATTCGGCTACCCCGGACGGCCGGGCGCGGGCTTTGGCGCCACGGTGCTCCAAGTGCGCCGCGGGCGGCCCGGGAACCCGGGCGGGGAGCAGGTGCCCGGGCTCGTGGTCTACTGGTTTGTCGGGGGCGACCGGATCGTGGCATCGCAGGGAGGCAGGATGCTCCTTGATGCCTGGAACCGGATCGCCCGCGGGCGGGCCGACCGGTGGGCCTACGTGCTCCTCCAGACGGGCGCCGAGGATGGCGAGGAGGCGGCGCTGGCCCGGATCCAGTCAGTTCTCAACTCGGCCCTGCCGTCGTTTCAGCCGCCGCTGGACGAGCGCCGCCGCGGCGGGTGAAGAGTCTTGAGGTTGGCAGCGCGGGGCCTATGGTACGCGGACCTTATCCTTGGCCTTTGCAACCGTATCCGAATTAGCATCCAACCTGCCAGGCGGACTGATTGATGCAGCGTTTCCGGTGTCCCTTTTCCTGGGGCTGGTGGTCGGGTTTCTCGTGGTCTGGGTGGTCACGCGGTACACGCGCCGCGCGGCCCATGAGCAGGCGGCGGAGCTGATCGAGGTGGCCCGGCGCGAGGCGCTTGTGGGAGCCGGGGAGGTGAAGCAGAAGGCCGAGGCGGAGATCCAGGAGAAGCGCACGGAGCTCAACCGCGAGTTCGACAGGCGCGAGATCGAGTCGGACGTCAGGCTGCGCGAGATCAGGGCCCATGAGGAGTCCCTGGCCCTGCTTGACTTCCAGCTGGAGCAGCGCCAGGAGCGGCTGAACCGCGAGAGCGCCGCGATCAGGCAGGCGCGGGACGCGATCCGCGACCTTTCCAAGAACGTGCGCAAGAGGCTCGAGGGAGTGTCGCAGCTCGACGGCGAGGAGGTCCGCAAGCAGCTCCGCGAGGAGGTCCTTCTCGAGTGCCAGGACGAGCTGCGGGCGCTGCGCCGCGAGACCCTTGAGAAGTCGGAGCAGGAGCTGCAGACCCAGTCGCGCAGGATCCTGATCGCCTCGATGCAGCGGCTGGCGAGCAAGCCCAACACGGACCTCACGGCGTCGCTGGTCCACCTGCCGAGCGAGGACATGAAGGGCAGGCTCATCGGGAGGGAGGGCCGCAACATCAAGTCGTTCGAGGCCGCGACGGGCGTCACGCTGCTGATCGACGAGTCGCCCCAGCTCGTGCTCCTCTCGTCGTTCGACCCCGTGCGGCGCGAGATCGCGCGCAATGCCCTGGAGGCGCTGGTCCTGGACGGGAGGATCCATCCCGCGAGCATCGAGGAATACGTGAAGCGGTCGCGCGACGAGATCGACCTCAGCACGACGCAGGCCGGCGAGGACGCCGTCAGCAGGCTCAACATCAACGGCCTCCACTCCGAGATCATCAAGCTCCTCGGGAGGCTCAGGTACCGGTTCTCCTACAACCAGAACGTGCTCGACCATTCCGTCGAGACGGCGTTCCTCGCGTCGCTGATCGCGAGCGAGGTCGGGCTCGATCCCAACGTCGCCAAGCGGGCCGGCCTCCTCCACGACATCGGCAAGGCGATTTCCGGGGAGATGGAGGGAAGCCATGCGGCGATCGGCGCCGAGTTCATCAAGCGCCACGGCGAGACCCCGATCGTCGTCAACGCGGTGGCGGCCCACCACGAGGAGGTGAAGCCCGAGACCATCTACGCGGGCCTCGTGATCCTCGCGGACACAATCTCCGCCACGCGCCCCGGCGCGCGCGCCGAGACCACCGAGAGCTACATCCAGAGGCTCAAGCGGCTGGAGGAGCTCGCGATGTCGATCGAGGGGGTCCAGCAGGCCTTCGCGATACAGGCCGGCCGCGAGATCCGGGTCGTCGTCTCCCCCCAGGAGGTCACGGACGACCGGGCCAGGGACATCGCGAAGGAGCTCAGGCGGAGGATCGAGGGCGAGCTTCAGTACCCGAGCACGATAAAGATCACGGTGATCCGCGAGGCGCGGTACACGGATACCGCGAGCTGATCCGCCCAAAATGGAGGCCCACCTGATCGAGATGCTCGGCATGCTGCTGCGCTGGCTGCATGTCATAGCCGGCATCGCATGGGTGGGCTCGTCGTTCTATTTCATATGGCTTGACGGAAACCTCGACCCGGTCCCCCCCGGGTCCGAGGAGGCCGGGAAAGGGGTTTCCGGCGAGCTTTGGGCCGTCCACGGCGGCGGCTTCTACAACTCCCAGAAATACGCGGTCGCGCCGGCGAGGCACCCGGAGAAGATTCACTGGTTCAAGTGGGAGGCCTACACGACCTGGCTCTCGGGCACGGCCCTGCTCGTGATCGTCTACTGGATGAGGGCGCAGGCGATGATGGTCGACCCGACTGTCTCAGGCCTGACGCCTGCGCAGGCGGTGGGGGTGGGGGCCGCGAGCATGATCGTCTCGTGGTGCGTGTACGACCTCCTGTGCCGGTCGCCTCTCGGGCGGCGCAACCGGGTGGTCGCCGCGGCCGTGTTCGGCCTGCTGACGCTCCTGGCCTGGTTGCTTTGCGCTACGCTCGGGGGCCGGGCCGCCTACATCCACGTGGGCGTGGCCATCGGGACGATAATGGCGGCCAACGTGATCTTCGTCATCATCCCGGGCCAGAAGAGGATGGTCGCGGCGATGCGGGCCGGCCGGACGCCCGACCCGGCCGACGGCGCGCGCGGAAGGCAACGCAGCGTCCACAACAACTACTTCACGCTGCCGGTCGTGTTCATCATGATCAGCAACCACTACGCGGCGACCTACGGCCACCCCCACGCCTGGGCGGTCCTTGCGCTGATCTCCGCCGCGGGCGTCCTGATCCGTCACTTCTTCAACCGCAGGCACAAGGGGGCCCGGCCCTGGCGGTACCTGGCCGTCTCGGCCGTCCTGTTCGGGGCTGTCGCCGTGTGGACGGCGCCGCACATCCAGGCCCTTCCTCCCGTCAAGGGGCCGGTGACGCTCGACCGGGTGAGGTCGATCGTCGGCCAGCGCTGCGTCATGTGCCACTCGCAGGCGCCCACGTTCCCGGGGATCACGCAGCCGCCCGCGGGGGTCGTCCTGCAGGGCGCGGCCGGGATCGTGCAGAACGCCCAGCGGATCTACCAGCAGGTCGTCGTCACGCGGATCATGCCCCTTGGCAACGCCTCGCAAATGACGGACGACGAGCGCGCGGTCATCGCGGCGTGGGTGACCGCCGGGGCGCCGGCCCAGTAGGCCCGCGGCGTCAGGCGTTCAGGGCGGCGATCACCTGGGCGTGCAGCTCGCCGTTCGCCGCCGCGACGGTCGACGCGGCGGGGTAGGGAGGCCCGCCCTTGGAATCCGTGATTACTCCCCCCGCCCCGCGGACGACCGGCACGAGCGCGGCGACGTCCCAGGGATTCATCAGGGGATCGAACATCACGTCCGCCCAGCCCGTCGCCACGAGCAGGTAGCCGTAGCAGTCGCCCCAGGTGCGCGCGACCCTGGCGCGGCGCATGAGGGATTCGAATCCGCGGCCGCCGGGGTGGTCCGCTGTGTGGACCGGGTCGCTCGTGAGCAGCGTTGCGTCCTCGATCCGGCGGGTGGCGCGGGTTCGCGCCGGCTGCCCGTTCAGCGAGGCCGATCGGTTGTCGCCGACGAGCAGCTGCCCGAGGACGGGCTGGTGAATGCATCCCAGGACGGGCTGCCCCTGGTGCAGGAGCGCGATCAGGGTTCCGAAGAGCGGAACCGCCGCCGCAAAGGACTTCGTGCCGTCAATCGGGTCTAGAACCCACACAAACTCGGCGTCCGCTCGCTCGGATCCGAACTCCTCGCCGATGACGCCATGGCCGGGGAACTTCCCGCGGATCAGCCCCCGCATGAGCTCCTCGGCGCCGCGGTCGGCCGCGGTGACCGGGGTCCCGTCGGCCTTGAGCTCCACCTGGACGCCCGGACGGCCGAAGTAGGGGCGGATGAAATCGCCGCTCGACCCGGCGAGCTCGATCATGAATGCGCGGTACGGATCGAGGTTCACGCCATCCTTGAAACCGCGAATGGCCCGAAAGACACGAAAATTGAGCTCGGAGCGGGGCGAAATCCGGGGAATATGCGCAGATGCGCTGGATGGAGCACCCGGTCTTCTTCGTCGACTTTGAGGGCAGCCTGGCCACGGGCGTCCTCGAATACGGCGTCGCCACCCTTCTGGGGGGGCGGGTGACCGCGACCCTGACCCGGCTGTGCGCGCCGACGGGCCGCGTGCGGGCCGAGGACACGGAGGTCCACGGGCTGCGGGAGGAGACCCTGGCCGGTTGTGCGCCCTTTTCCGAGGACTGGGAGGTGTTCGCCGACCTGAGGGAGAGGGGCCCCCTGGCCGGGCACTACGCGGGCGCCGAGAATTCGCTGATCAAGTCGACCTGGCCCTATCCCCGCAACTCGCCGGACTTCGCGCGGCCCGGCAGCCGCGTGATCGACTGGGGCCCGTGGATCGACACGGGCAGGATCTACGCCCAGCTGTACCCCGGCCTCGAGTCCGGCCGGCTCGAGTCGCTCGTGGAGGCCTGCGGCCTCCGGGCCGACCTTGACGCCCTCGCATCAGTCCATTGCCCGGAGGGGCGGAGGCGGCACCACGCCGCGCTCTACGACGCCATTGCCGGCGCCCTCCTCCTCGGGTCGCTGTCGCGCCATCCGCAGCTTGCGTCCCTGACGGTGATGCAGCTCCTGGCGCTGAGCACCCTCGACCCCAAGAGGCGGGACTCGATCGTGCAGCGCGAGCTTTTCTAGTCGAGCGGGTAGTCCCTGATCCGCAGCCTCTGGGCGGCCGCCCGCAGGATGAAGATCGGGTTGGTCTTCAGGTAGCGTAGGCCCAGGCGGCGGGGCTCCGTGAACAGCCGGAACAGCCACTCCAGCCCGGCGCGCTGCATCCAGCGCGGGGCCTGCCTCACGCGACCCGAGAGGAAGTCGAACGCCGCGCCGACGCCGACCAGGAGCGCCGCATCCAGCGCCCTCCCCGGGCCCGCCATAAAGCGCTCCTGCTTGGGCGAGCCCAGGCCGACCCACACGATGTCGGGCCGGGCGCTGGCGACCTCGGCCTTGAGCCGGTCCATCTCGGAAATATCCAGCTCCCGGAAGGGGGGGGTGAAGGTTCCGACCACAAGGAGCCCGGGATAGCGGGCGGAGAGCCTTGCGCCGAGCTCCTCGGCGACGCCGGGCTTTCCGCCGTAGAGGTAATGGCGCAGGCCGCGGGCCCTGCCCGCGTCGCACACCGCCAGCATGAGGTCGGGGCCGTAGACGCGCTCCACGTTCGGAGGCCCCATCCACACCACCGGCATCCCGTCCGGCGTGGTCAGCCAGGACTCGTTGAGAATCCGCCTGAATCCCGGGTCCCTGCGGGCCTCGCCCAGGCCGTTGACCGTGCACAGGCACACGTAGCCGAGCCTCGTGGCGCCGCGGGCGCCGACGATCAGGTCGCGCGCCTGTTGGAGCGAGAGCGCCGAGACGCCCACGCCAAGCACGTTGTAGCGCGGCACTGCGGGCGGGTTCATGGGCCGAATTGAGCCATGAGCTCCGCCAATCGGCAATCCGCGAGCGAGGCGACCCGCAGGTCCGCGTTGCTCAGGTCGTGGTGGCCGGTCGAGGGGTTGGGAACCGCGACGACCCAGAGCCCCGCGCGCCTTGCGGCAAGGCTTCCCGCGAGCGAGTCCTCGAATGCGATCGCCTCGCGGCCGCTGAGCCCGAATTCGTTCAGGACGAACCGGTAGACGTCGGGTTCCGGCTTTGGCGAAGGGACGTCCTCCCGGCACGCGACGCAGTCAAACCGCTCGAGGAGGCCGAGCCTTTCCAGGTGGCCCTCGACGTGGTCGTGGCCGGAATTCGAGGCGAGGCCGATCCTGAGGCCCGCCGCCTTGCCGTGGTCGATGAGCGACACCACCCCGGGGAGGATCGGCTCCGCCTCGCTGCGCTCCCGGTTGAACGCCCTGCGCTCGGCTTCCAGCGACTCCCGGTCCGCCGCCGGGCCGAACGCCCGCCAGGGGTCGAACGAGAAGTCCGCGTGGCCGACGCCGCGGATGAAGAGCGCCCTGTCGAACGGGATCGCGTGCGCCGCGTGGACGTCGCCATAGGCGTCGATGAGCGCCGTCTCCGTGTCCAGGACCAGCCCATCGAAGTCAAATATGAGTGCCCGGATCATACGCGTGCGTGCCTGAGATTTTTTCGTTGCGCCTGAAGCGACGCAAGCGTTGACCATCATGCGCCCCGCATGCTCTCCCGCCTGACCCTGATCTGCGCCATCCTGGGCGGAGCCGCCGTCCGGGCCGACGACTCGTTCACGAAGAGCCTCACGCCCGCCGACTATCAGGCGGCGGGCCTCGGCAAGCTGTCGCCGGAGGAGCTCGCCAGGCTGGACGAGCTCGTGCGAGCCCACCAGAGCGGGGCGTTGGCCGTGGCGAACCAGGAGACAACCAAGGCGGTGACGGAGCAGGTCCGCCAGCAGGTCCAGGCCGAGGATCGCAAGGCCGCGCAAAAGCAGTCGGCGCCGGGCGGCTTTCTGGACCGGATGAAGGTGCTGCTGAAGCCCGGCACCGAGATCGAGTACACGACGCTCGACTCGACGCTGGCCTACCCGTTTTACGGCTGGAGAAAGGGGGCGGTGTTCACGCTGACGAATGGCCAGCGCTGGGTCGTGACCGACGAGCACAGTTACCCGGCGCCCGCGCCCGTGAATGCGGTCCACGTCCGGATCATTCCCGGGTCCATGGGCAGCTTCTTCATGGAAATCGAGGACGGCGGCCGTCCGCGGGTGAAGTTCCTCGGGAACACGGCCGCTGCCCAGACTCCGCCGGCGCAGCAGTAGGGCGGCCGGCGGCGTCATCCGCGCCGGTTTCGGGAGCTCACGCCTCGAACGGGGCCGCGGTCTCCTCCTCCGTCTCCACGATCCGGGCGATGCTGAGAAGCTTGTCCCCCTCGGCGAGCGTGAGGAGCTTGACGCCCTTCGCGCCGCGCCCGGTCTCCCTGATCTCGCTCACGCGGGTGCGGATGCTCTGGCCCTTGGCCGTGAGCAGCATGACCTCGCCGCCGTCGCGGACGCTGAGCGCCCCGGCGACGTTGACCGAGCCGTCCTCGGGCAGGTCGATCGCGATGACGCCGGTGCCGCCGCGGCTGATGAGCCGGTAGTCCTCGAAGGGAGTCCGCTTTCCGATCCCGTCCTCGCGGGCGATGAGCAGCCGGTCCTGCGGGTCGCACACCTCGATCGCCTTCACATGGTCGCCGCCGATCTTGAACCGCATCCCGGTGACCCCGACGGTGTCGCGGCCCTGTTCGCGAAGGTCATCCTCGCTGAAGCGGACCGCCTGGCCCTTGTAGCTGACGAGCACGATCTCGTTCTGCCCGGTCGTGAGGACGCATCCGACCAGGGTGTCGCCCTCCTCGAGCTTGATGCCGCGGAGGCCGCCCTCGCGGGTGGCGTTCGTGTAGTCGGAGAGGTTCGTCTTCTTGGTGACCCCGGCCTTCGTCGCCATGACGACATGGAGCGTGCCCGCGAAGTCCTTCACGCAGAGCATGGCCGCGATCTTCTCCCCCTCGGCCAGCCGCAGGAAGCTCGAGACCGACTTGCCCTTGGAGGCGCGGGTCCCCTCGGGCACGTCGTAGACCTTCTTGGCGTGGCATTGCCCCGTGTTCGTGAAGAACAGGATGTAGTCGTGGGTGCTCGCCGTGAACAGGTGCTCGACGAAATCCTCGTCGTATGTCTCCGTCCCGATGATGCCCTTGCCGCCGCGCCTCTGGGAGCGGTAGTCGGAGACTCGTGTGCGCTTGATGAACCCCAGGTGCGAGACCGTGATGACGCAGCCCTCGTTCGGGATCACGTCCTCCATCCGGAATTCGCCGGTCGCCGCGATGATCTCGGTCTTCCTGGGCGAGGCGTACTTGGCCTTCATTTCGAGGAGCTCGCTCTTGATCAGCGCGAGGAGCTTGGGCTCCGACTCCAGGATGCCGCGCAGCTCCTCGATGAGCTTCATGAGCCCAAGGTACTCCTCCTCGATCTTGCCGCGCTCGAGCCCCGTCAGCTGGTAGAGGCGCAGCTCGAGGATCGCGTCCGTCTGCCTCGCCGAGAGGGGGTACTTCGCCATCAGCCTGACCTTCGCCTCGTCGCGGTTCTGCGAGCCGCGAATGATCTTCACGAAGTCGTCCAGGTTATCGAGCGCGATGCCGTAGCCCTCGAGGATGTGGGCCCGGTCCTCCGCCTCCCGCAGGCGGAACCGCGTCCGGCGCGTAACCACGTCGCGTCGGTGCTCGATGTAGCACTCGATCAGCTCCTTGATGTTCATCTGCTTCGGCCGCTTCCGGTCGAGCGCGAGGAGCGTGACGCCGAACGAGGACTCGAGCGCCGTCTTCTGGAAAAGCTGGTTGATCACGATCTTGGCCTGCTCGCCGCGCTTCAGCTCGACGACGATGCGCGTGTTCTCGTCGGACTCGTCGCGCAGGTCGCGGATCCCGTCGATCTCCTTATCCGACACCAGCTCGGCGATGCGCGTGACCAGGTTGGCCCGGTTCACGTTGTAGGGAATCTCGGTGATGACGATCTGCTCCATCCCTCCCTTCAGCTCCTCCGAGTGGGCCTTGCCGCGTATCCTCACGATCCCCTTGCCCGTCTTAAGGTAGCTGAGGATCGCGTCGCGCCCCGAGATGACGCCCCCGGTCGGGAAGTCGGGCCCCTGGACGATCTCGCAGATCTCATTCACGGGAACCGACGGCCTGTCCAGGATTGCGCAGGCCGCGTCGATGATCTCGCCCGCGTTGTGCGGGGGGATGTTGGTCGCCATGCCGACCGCAATGCCCGTCGAGCCGTTCATCAGCAGGTTGGGAAGGGCCGCGGGCAGAACCGTCGGCTCGGTGGTCGACTCCTTGTAATTCGGGGCGAAGTCGACCGTCTCCTCCTCGATGTCCTTCAGGAGCTCCTCGGCGGCCTCGTTGAGGCGGCACTCCGTGTAGCGGTAGGCGGCCGGCGGATCGCCGTCCACCGAGCCGAAGTTGCCCTGCGGGTCGATCAGCGGGTAGCGCATGACCCAGGTCTGAGCGAGCCGCACCAGCGTGTCGTATACGGACGCGTCGCCGTGGGGATGGTAGTTTTTGAGCACCTCGCCCACCACGCCGGCGCACTTGTCGTAGGGACGGTTGTGGAAATGGCCCTCGCGAAGCATCGCGTAGAGGATCCTGCGCTGCACCGGCTTCAGGCCGTCGCGAGCGTCGGGCAGAGCGCGGGCGATGATGACCGACATCGAGTAATCGATGTAGGCCGTCTGCATGATGTCGGTTATGTTGGCCGACAGGGGTTTTTCGGAGCCGGTGTACAAGGGATTTTAGAGGAAGGAAGGGAAGGGCGGCCGGGGGCTCAAACGTCGAGGTACTGCACGTTCAGCGCGTTGTCCTCGATGAACTGCCTGCGGGGGGGGACCTCGTCGCCCATTAGGAGCGTGAACAGCGAGTCGGCCTTGGCCGCGTCGTTGACCGCAACCTTGAGCAGGCGGCGCTTTTCGGGGTCCATCGTCGTCTCGAAGAGCTGCTTGGGGTTCATCTCGCCGAGGCCCTTGTAGCGCTGGATGGTCAGGCCCTTCCGGCCGTTGGCGCGGATCTGGGATACGATGTCGAGCGGCGCTCGGAGGTCGGTCGCCGCCTCGGTCTTCTGGCCCGGGTTCTCGGTGATCGTGTACCGCGGGGCCTCGCTGGGGCTGAACTGCGTGATGTCGAGCCCGATCGCCGCGACCGCCTTGAGTATCTTCGACATCTCCGTGCTCTCGAAGATCTCGTGGAGCGTGATCCGCCTTGGCGCGGCCGCGGGCCTGGGCGCGTCGCCTGCCGGCCTCTCGGAGAGGTCGGCGTCAAGCCCGTGTTCGCCGAAGAAACGCACGCGGGCCTCGTCGTCCAGGAGGAACTCGTGCGACTCCTTGTTCCCCTCGCGGATGCGGGCGATGTAGCGCGGCAGGGCGTGGGTCTCCTTGTCATGCTTGTCCAGGTATTCGTTGAGCGCCGCGCCGTAGCGCGTGACGCCGGCGCCGAGCGCCTCGAGCGCCGCCAGGTACTCGACGATTCGGTCGATCTGCTGCGGCGTGAAGGCGTGCCGGTCCGCGAGCCGCGTGAGGACGACGTCCTCCGAGCCCAGCTCGAGGAGGATCCGGTTCAGCTGCTCGTCGTTGTCGACGTACTGCTCGCGCTTCTTGCGCTTGATCCGGTAGAGCGGCGGCTGGGCGATGTAGACGTAGCCCAGGTCGAGCAGCCCCCGCATCTGGCGGTAAAGGAACGTGAGGAGGAGCGTGCGGATGTGGGAGCCGTCCACGTCGGCGTCGGTCATGATGATGATCTTGTGGTAGCGGGCCTTCTCCACGTTGAAGGCGCCGTCGCCCTCGGCGTCCCCGATGCCCGTGCCGATCGCCGTGATGAGGGTGCGGATTTCCTCGTTCGAGAGGACCTTGTCCAGCCGGGCCTTCTCCGTGTTGATGAGTTTCCCGCGGAGGGGGAGGATCGCCTGGTAGCGCCGGTCGCGGCCCTGCTTGGCCGATCCGCCGGCCGAGTCGCCCTCGACGATATAGAGTTCGCCCAGGGCTGGGTCCCGCTCGGAGCAGTCGGCGAGCTTGCCAGGAAGGCCCCCGCCCGAAAAGGCCCCCTTGCGCACGGTCTCCCTCGCCTTCCTCGCGGCCTCCCTCGCTCGCGCCGCGTTTAGCGTCTTTTCGATGATCCGCTTGGCGATCGCAGTGTTGGCCTCAAGGAAGAATTTCAGCTTCTCCCCGACGACCTTCTGAACGATCCCGTCCACCTCCGAATTGGAGAGTTTGGTCTTCGTCTGCCCCTCGAAGCGGGGCTCGGGAACCTTGACCGAGACGACCGCCACAAGGCCCTCGCGGACGTCGTCGCCCGTGATCGCGGGGTCCTTTTCCTTGATGATGTTGTTGCCCTTTGCGAAATTGTTGATGACTCGCGTCAGGGCCGTCCGGAAGCCGGAGAGGTGCGTGCCGCCCTCGAGGTTGTAGATGGAGTTGGCGTATGCGAAGACCTGGTCGTTGTAGCCGTCGTTGTACTGGATCGACACGTCCACCACCGTCGCCGCCTTCGTCGGGTCCTCGTTTGCGACCGAATCGGAGAACGTGATCGGCTTGTCGTGGACGACGACCTTGTTCTGGTTGAGGAACTTGACGAATTCGGTGATTCCTTCCCTGAAGAAGAACTTGTCCCCCTTCTTGGAGCGTTCGTCGGAAAGCTCAATCTTGATCCCTGGGTTCAGGAACGCGAGCTCCCGCAGCCGCCTCGCGAGAATCTCGTACTGGAATTCCCGGGTCGTCAGGAAGATCTCGGCATCGGGCTTGAACGTGATCTTCGTACCGTTCTTCCGGGTGTCGCCGATCACCATCATCTTCTGCGTCGTCTTCCCCTGCTCGAACCGTATCTGGTAGACCTTGCCGGCGCGCCGCACCTCGGCCTCCATCCACTCCGACACTGCGTTCACGCACTTCGCTCCGACGCCGTGCAGGCCGCCCGACACCTGGTAGGCCCCCTTCCCGAATTTCCCGCCCGCGTGGAGGTTCGTCAGCACGAGCTCTAGGGCGGGGATCTTGTAGACAGGGTGGGGGTCCACCGGGATTCCGCGCCCGTCGTCCTCGACCGAGCACGAGCCGTCGAGGTGGATCGTGACGGTGATCGCCGTGGCAAACCCGGCCAGCGCCTCGTCAACCGAATTGTCGACGAGCTCGAAGACGCAGTGGTGCAGCCCACGCTCGTTCGTGTCGCCGAGGTACATGTCCGGGCGCTTGCGCACCCCCTCCAGGCCCTCGAGCTTTTGAATCTTTGAGGCGTCGTATGACTCGGCGCCAACCTGTGAATTGGAGGCGGATTGCGGGACGGTTTGGTCGGCCATGAACGGGTCGGGAGGGGATGGGAATGAAAGGTAAATTCTGTTTCGAAAACGCATGGGCACGCGAGGGTTTTTTTGGGAAAAATATGGCCCAAATGGCTGCGCTAGCGGCCCTTCAAGGCCCCGGTGCCGGAGACCCGCTATCCCCCTGCCGGGTACGAGCCCCGCACGCGGGCGAAATGGGGAACTCAGGGGCCCGTTCGGAGGCCGAATCTGCGGCTTGGAACCCGTCGGCCGGAGTCAATTTCGGAAAGCTTGGCGATCACTCGCCGTGAATGGGGCAGAGCACGGGAATTCGTGTCAATCGACGCGGTGTCCCAGCCCAAACTCCACTCACACAGCCGGTTGCCCCATCATATGATGCTACATCCAACTCGAGTCCGCATCCTGCACCCAGAAGCCAGGTTCCGGAGCGCATTTTATAGTAATATATTAATCAATAACATGTTATAATCCTTTTGCAAGATTTCCCCGAAATGACGGCCAGCCATGCAAACGGTCGTTTCCAAAGGCGGCGGCGTGTATCCATTGCGCCAGGTCTCGATGGCGCCGTGTTCTTTGACCTGTTAAAAGGGGAAAGTGTGCACTGGGAAGGCCCATGATGCCGCATCGGGACAGGCGAGGCTTCCCTCCTGACCGAGGTCCGTGTTTTACATTAGTCCCACCAATGCTCCAGACTCCGAGAATTCAGCGGGAAAGATCATTTTCAGGTGGGGATCTTCTATTCCTCGGCTTGCTGTCGGCTGCAGGCTTCGCCGTCGGGCTGAGGGGGATATCCCACTACGGCTACATCGGGCAGGACTTCGTCTATAACCGCGACGGGATACTCTCGTTTTCCCAGTCTTTCAGCTATTCCAAGACCAATCCTCCAGGGTTTTATTGGTTCGGAAGCTTCATCCACAATCACGTCAGCTCGGCCCACTACCTTGAGACTATCGCGCTGGGGTATCTTATCTTCAATTCCCTGGCTCTCTGGATTTTTTATGAGTTTTTCTGGAGGGGCATATCCGCGTGGCAGCTTCGATACGCAGCCGCCGCCTTCGCGACCTTCGTTCCATTTCGGGTCATTCATGCGGTCGTGCTGGCCTCCGATGCGTTCACAGTCCCCGTTTTCGCTCTTGTCGCCTGTTTCACACTTCGATTGTTCGAGAATCCCCGCAGTGTTCGTTCATGGGCTGGAATTTCGCTCAGTCTCTCCGTCGGCCTGCTTTGCAAATACACCTTCGTGGGCCTGTTGCCGCCAATCGCTCTGCTGCTTGCAATTGCAATCCCAAGGCGCCTGCCAAAGGGCGCGCGCCTTCTCTGGGGTGGGATTGGGATTCTCGCGTTGGCGCTGCCTACGGGGGTTGTCACCTTGCAGCTCGTTGAGGCTGCAAGTGTGAACTCCTATCATCTCAGTAGGAAGCCATGGCTTCCCAAGGACTTGCCGCCGGCCATGCGGTGGAGTGACATGCTCACGCTGCAGAAGAGCGATCTGGGGCTGCTCTCAGCCCCGGACTACTACGGCGGTGCGCTGTACGGCTTCAGGACTTACAGCTATGTCGGATTGCTCCACGTCTCCTCGTTTACGGACGTACTGGAATGCTTCCAGCCGCCGCCAAGGATGGGATCGACGGACTGGAACAAGACAACCGAGGACCCGATTCAGCGCAGAAGAAGCCCACTTTCGCAGTTCCTCCAAATTGTGGCCGTGCGCTGGTGCATCGTCTTTTCGGCTCTGGCCATTGCCGGAACCCTATTTTGTGTTGTCCTCAGCAGCCTGTCGCTGCTGCTCGGAATGCCCCTGCTCGCGGACGCAACCGTGGTGGTCACTGCATTGGCGACCGGGTTTTATCTTCCAGTTTTCCTCAGCCTGCACGAGCTGACGAATCCGTACGCTTCGGGCTATTGGCTGCCGCGGCTTATCTTGCCCGCACTACTGGTGTTTTTCAGCCTGGGCTTTGTGATGCTTGATTTAGGATGCAAGCATCTGGAGCGGCTGGGACGGGCCCCGAATCGTTGTCTTTGGCTCTTCAGCGGCTTTACCCTGGCCGTCTGTCTGCTGTTCATCGGGTTCCTCTCTTGAGGCAAGCGCAGCGAGAGGATGAGGTTGACCGTTGTTTTGCAAGGCGCACAGTGAAGGGTCCATGCCGAGCCCGACGATCGAACTGCTCCTCACCCTGCAGGATCGCGACGCAAGGAGGCATGCCATAGAGGCCCAGTTGAAGGCAATCCCGCGGGAGATCGCCGCCGTTGAGCAGAGGATCGCGGCCGAAAGGGCGGCCATCGACGCCGCCAGGGGGGAACTCCACGAGCTGGAGTCCGGGAAAAAGCTCCTCGAGACCGATATCGGCTCGGCGGAGGCCCAGGTCGGCAGATACAGGACCCAACAGCTCTCCATCAGGAAGAACGACGAGTACCAGGCGCTGGGGCACGAGATCGAGAACGTGCAGAAGCAGATCGACGAACTCGAGGTCCGGGAACTCGAGACGATGTACGCGATCGACGAGGCGAAGAAGCGGTTTGCGGCCGCCGAGGCGACGCTCAGGCAGAACATCGCGGGCCATGAGGCCCGCATCAAGATGTTCAGGGAGCGGGACGTGGCCCTATCCGATGAACTCAAGGCCGCCCTGGCTGACGCGGCGGCGGCGCGCACCCCCCTCCCGGAGCCTGCTCTCGAGGCCTACGACCGGGCGGCGGGCCGGGGGTTGCCCGCAGTGGTCGCCGTCAAGGGCGGAAAGTGCGGCGGCTGCCACCTGAAGGTTTCCAGCGAGGTCGAGTCCGCCGCGCGCGGGAAGTTGGCCGACACCGAATTCGCCCTCTGCGAGCAGTGCGGGAAGATGGTCTATTGGGAGTCCTAAGAGGCTTGCAGAAGGGTACCGGGAGGGGCAGGATTGACCCCTTAGCTTTGGGGCCTGGTCGTCGCTCCAAGTTCTTTGATCCCAAGGCGCGGGTAACGCCGCGCCCGATAGAAGTTTGGAGAGGAAAGTCCGGACACCGCAGGGCAGGATGCTGCCTGAGCCGAAAGGCAAGCGCAGGCGTCGCGGTTCAAGCCGCGGCGACGGACAGTGTCACAGAGAACAGACCGCCTGGCGGTTCCTCGGAATCGCCAGGCAAGGGTGAAAAGGTGGGGTAAGAGCCCACCGCGCCTCGCCGCGAGGCGGGCGGCACGAAAAACCCCGTCCGGTGCAAGACAAAATAGGAGACTGGGCGGCCCGCCCAATAGTCTCGGGTATGTCGCATCCGTCTGCCGCCGCGCGGTTTCGCCGCGCGGAAGGCGGGCGGGCGGGCCCGAAAGGGCGCGAGAGAAATGACGGCCGAAGCGCCGAAAGGCGTGGAACAGAATCCGGCTTACCGGCCCCAAAGCTAAGATTTTTTCAACTGCGCTGCAGCGCAGCGACAATACCCTTGACTCCCACCGTGGCGTTTGAGTCCTTGGCCGGCTCCGAACGTCACCACGATCATGGCCAACACGAAATCCGCCACCAAGGCAGCGCGCAAGTCCGTGCGCCAGGCCCTCCGCAACAAGGCCGTCAGCACCCGCCTGAAGAGCCTGCACAAGGGTTATAATTCCGCCGTGAAGTCGGGCGACGCCGCGCGGGCCAAGGCGGCGGCCATCGCCTACCTCTCCGCGATGGACAGGGCCGTGAAGTCAGGCGTGGTCCATCGGAACGCAGCCTCGCGGGCCAAGGCGAAGGCCTCGAAGTACGTGCTCGCGAAGTGATCGCGATTTTGGGATGGCTGCGTGCCATCCCAAATTGAAGACACTTCCTGGCGTCGACCTTTTCCTTTCGCGCTTCGCCGACGGCGAGTGGCGCGGGGTCGTGCGTCCGTGGCTGGAGGAGGGCCGCGGCAGGCTCGAGCGCGCGATCGTCGTCGCGCCGACCCGGGGGCAGACCCACGCGCTCAAGCAGAGATGCGTGGACGAGGGCGTTTCCCTCCTCGGCGTCGAGTTCCTGACCCCCAGCCTCGCGCGGAAAAAGCGGGCCCAGGCCGGAGGAATCGGACGCAGCCTCCAGCTGCTTTTGCTGAGGAGCCGCATCGAGGCGCGCGTGGCCCCGCTCGATCCCGCCGATCCGGCGCGCCGGATCTGGAAGAGCCTGGCGAGCGACCTTGAATCGGCGCTCGGCGATTTCGAGGACCTGATCCGGGGTGGATTCAGGTCGGAGGACTTCCCGCTCGCCGAGCTGCGCGAGGTGTTCGGCGAGATGGCGGCTTGGATCGGGCGGAACGGGTATGAGCTCGGCCCCCTGCAGGACGAGGCTGCCGGGCTCGCGCCGGTGCCGGCCGGGCCGGGGCGCGTCGCCGACAGGCTCCTCATTCTGGCGGGTGGGGCCGAGGGCTGGGGCGAGTTCTTCGGCATGGCCGCCCTCGCTCGGCGCAGCGCCTCGGTGGCCGTGGTACTCGCGGAGCCGGAATTCCGGGGCAGGGCCGGCGAGGAATGGGTCGAGGTCTGGCAGGCCCTGCTTGGCGCCGAGGCCCGCCTTGTCGACGCCCCGGAACCCCTGGAAAGCTGCGCGCCGGTGGCCGAGCTCTGGACCGGCGACGCCGGCTCGGGCGAGCGCGCGGAGGTGATTGTCGGCTGCTCGAGATCCGACGAGATGGAGCATGTCGCAGACGCCGTGTCGCGACTCCTTGGCGAGGGTGCGGACAACATTGCGGTCATCTTTCCGGGGGCCGGTGCGGCGCATGCGCTCCTTGCGCGGCTCCTGGAGGAGCGGGGCGTGCCTTTTGCCGACATGATCGGGACTGCGGGGACCCCGCCCGTCGACACCCGGATCCAGCGGGCGATGGTCGACTTCTACGAACGCGGATGCCGACTCGAGGAGCTGCTCGCGATCTGGCCGCTCCTTCGTTCGCTCAACCTCGCGCGGCTTGCGCCGGCGCAGGCCCGGGCCGCCTGCCAGGAGCTCTTTGACGAGGTGCAGTCGCATTCTGTCGAGCCGCAGGTGGGCCGGCTCGACGGGTCGAAGGACGCCTCCTGGCGCGAGGTGGGCCGCGTGGCGCGGCTCCTCCTGCCGGCCTGGCCGGGCATGCTGCCTCCGGCGGACGCCCTCGCGCTCTTCGAGGCGGCGCGGGGGCGCCTGATGCTGGCTGAGCCCGCGGGCTGGCCTGCCCTGCGTGAATTCGCGAAACGCGCCACCGCACCCATGCCGGCGCACGCGCTCCTTGGGGCGCTCCGCGCGTTTCTTCCCGAAAAAGGGCCGGTGGGCGGCGCGGCGGGGCGGCGCGGATTCGCCCGAGTGACGCTGACAACCTGCCGGCGCGCCGCGGGGATCGCGTGGTCGGATTCCGTCTTTGTCGAGGCCAACGCGGGGATATGGCCCGAGCGGCGCGAGGCGAGCTGCTGGCTCGGCGACGAGGCGAGGCGCAGTCTCAACGAGAAGGGGCGGTTCTCGCTCGGCCTTGCGACGAGCGACGACCGCGCGGCGCTCGACCGCCGGCTTTATTCCTCGATCGCAAGGGACACCCGGCGCCGGATCGTTATCAGCGCCGCCGTCTTCAGCGAGGAGGAGCCCGAGGCGAAGCTGGGGCCCAACGCGTGGCTCGAGCGAGTGATGTGGAGCAAGGGCCTGCTGTCGGCGGACGGCGCGGGGATCGAGGCATTCGAGCGCCTGGCGACGGCGGCGCGCCCGGCTGCCGGGGCGCGGGCAGCGCCGGGTCCGCCGCCCGCCGCGTGGTTCGACATTTGGTGCCGCCGCCGGGACCCGAACCGCCCGTTCGATGAATTCTTCCTCGCCGACACGTCGGGCAAGAGCAGGCCGCCGCGCCTCTCCGCCAGCCAGATCGAGCGCGGGATCGCGGATCCGGCCAGGCTCTGGTTCGACGCGGTCCTGCGCGTGCGGCGGATCGAGTGGCGGCCGTTCGCGCGCGACCGCAGGAAGTCGGTCGGCGACGCGGTTCACCGCGTTCTCGCCGCCGCGCTGCGCGGCCCGCCGGCGGAGGGAGACTTTTTCCGGCTGCCGGACCGGGCTGCGGCCGCGGCAAGGCTCGCAGGGGAACTGGCGGACCTGCGGGCCAGGTGGCCAAGGGATGGCTACTGGGATTCCTTCCACATGGACGTCTGCCGTGCGGCCCGAGAGCTCCTGGGCCGCGTTTTCGAGCTCCCCGCTGCGCCTTTCGCAGCCGCGGAGGCGCGGCTCCCCGAGGGCGCGGCGGTGCTGGCCGGAGACGCGGGAAGGGTTCCCGTCCACGGGCGGATGGATCTCGTGCTCTCCGACCGGCCGGGCTGGGACGGGGCCAGGATCGAGATCGTCGACTTCAAGACCGGGGGTGAGGCGAAGCTCTCGGCAAGGCGCATGGCCTCGAGCGGCGCCTCGCTCCAGCTGGGGGTCTACCTGCAGGCGGCGCGGTCGGCGGGGGCCGCCGGAAGCGTCTGGATGCTCAAACCCGAGGACCGGCCCATGAGGATCGGCATGGAGGATCTGGACCGGGCATGCGCGAAGCTGGTCATCCTCGGCGCCCACCTCGCCACGGGGATCTATGGGGCTCGGACCCCCGACAGGAACGAGTACACCCGCGGGTTCGAATGGCCCCTTGCATGCGCGCCCATCGGGGCGGCGATACTGGAGAGCAAGTTTGCCAGGACCTTCGGGGCGGCCGCGGCCAAGGAATCCGGGGACGACGGCGATGATTGACCTGCCGACCGATCAATCCGCCCGGGACCGCTTCACGAACGAGTGGGGCGTCAACCTGGCAGTGGCCGCCAACGCCGGCTCCGGGAAGACAACCGCGATCTCCGAGCGGGTCGCGGCGATGGCACTCTCGGCGGAAGGGGCCGACATGCTGAGGCAGACGGCGGTGGTCGCCTACACGAAGAAGGCCGCCGACCAGATCGAGCAGCGAGCCCGGTCGGTGCTGCTCCGCCGCATGGCCGCCGGGGGAAGGCGGGACGCCGAGGCGCTCGCGCGGCTGGACAGGGCGTTCTTCGGGACGATCCACAGCTTCTGCCTGCTTCTCGCCCGCCGCCATGGGAGCACGCTCGGGATCAACCTCAACCCGACGCTGGTCGAGGAGGAAGGGGAGGACGCGTGCTGGCAGGAATTCCTGGAGCAGGACCCGATGGCTTTCCCGTCGCTTAGCGCCTCCCAGGTGGCCTCGTTCCTCCGGCACGCGTCCCTGGATGGGATCTTCAACCTTGCCCAGGGGCTCGACCTCGCGACCGCGCGCCGGCTAGGCGACCGCAGCCCGGCCGCCGGTGCGCCCGCCCCGTCGCCGGACGTGCTCGGCGAAATCCTTGGCGCCGTACCCGCGCGCAAGGGCGCCGGGGCGGCCGCGCTGGCGCGCAACAAGGATGTCGCCAGGGAGTGGCTCCGGAAGTTCGTGGAGGAGTCGGACCGCCTGCCCATCGCGGCCCCCGAGGGCAGCGCGGCGGGCATAGAGGATCTCTACCGCCGGTTCTTCGCGCCGCTCAAGGGCTGGCTTGCCGACGCGGGCGGCGTGATGGCGGCCGAACTGTCGCTGCGGTACCGCTCGTGGCGTTTCGACCGGGGGATCCAGACGTATGCCGACCAGATTGACACGGCGGCTGCGCTGCTCGACGACGCCCCGATGCTTGAGCGAATCCGCGGCGAGGGCTGGAGGGTGATCCTGGACGAGGCCCAGGACGCGGACCCGAAGCAGTGCGCGGTCCTCGTCGAGATTGCGCGTCCGCCGGGAGCCCCGCGGGGAACGTGGCCGGGCGGGGGCGGAATCGGCCCGAGGCCCGGCCATTTCTGCATGGTGGGCGACGCGCAGCAGGCGATCTACTCGTCCCGCGCGGACATCCGGAATTTCCTCGCCCATGTTGGCGCGTTTGAGAATGGGAACGGCGGCGAGCTGCTGACCTTCGATGTGACCTTCCGGGCGCCGCGCAGGGTGGTGCGCCTGCTCAACGGCACGCTCGCCGGCGCATTCGGGCCCGGCCGCGGCCACAACTTCGGCCTGCCTCCGGCCGACGGCGCGCCCGCGCCCTTCCTCCAGGTGACCTATGAGCCGCTCGCGCCCGGGCCCGCCAACATCGAGGGCGGCGCGTGGATGCTGCCGATCGTCGCCGGCCCGGCCGAGGGCACGCGGCGGGTCGGCGACCAAAGGCTTGGGGAGGAGGCCCGCCAGGTCGCCCGGTTCCTTTCCTCGGGTGGGCCGGGCTCGGTCGGGGCGTCTCACTGGGGCGACATCTGCGTTATGGCGCCGCGGAGGGCGTGGCTGCCCATAATCCGGGGCGAATTCGAGTCGGCGGGGCTCAAGACAGCGCTCCAGATGCGCCGCAACCGCAGCGGGGACAATCCCGTCTACGCGTGGATCTGCGGGCTGCTGGCCGTTGCCTGCGACCCCGAGAACACGTTCGAGTGGGTGGGCGTCCTCCGGGAGATCTTCGCGGTCAGCGACTCCGCGATCGCGGCGGCACTGGGCGACAGGGAAGGCGTTCGGTGGGACGAGCCCGGGAGCCACGCGGAGCCGATCAGGTCCGCCCTGTGCGTTCTTCAGCCCTTCATCGAGCGCGCGGACTTGGAGGGGGAGTGCCTGGGGCGATACGCGGCCGACCTCGCCGCCGCGTGCGGCCTCGCCCAGATGGCCCGCCTCGCGGATCCCGACGGCGCGCTGGACGACGAGCTGGCGCGGCTCCTCGGGCGCGCGGCCGAGCTTGGCGCAGGGGGCGCGGGCCCGCGCGCATTCCTCAAGGACCTCCTGGGATCGATGGAGGGGTTCCGCGCCTCCGGCAGGCTGGCGGCCGACGCCATCAACCTGATCACGTCGCATTCCGCCAAGGGGCTGGAATGGCCGGTGGTAATCCCGGTCGGGCTGTGGCGCGCGATCAGGTTCAGGGAGCCGGAGGGGCTCCGGATCGTACCCGAGCGGGACGGCGCACTGCGGGTCGTCCTTGACAGCGACGGAGTCGGCGGCGACACGCGTGAATCACGGGAGCGCGAGCGGCTTCGGGAGCTGGTCCGGCTACTTTATGTCACGCTGACACGGCCGCGCACCGCGCTTGTCGTCCCATGGGCGGCAAACGCCGCGCCCGACAGGAACAGCTTTGCGGAACTCTGGGATCTGAACCCGGGAGAGCTCGACGCCCTGCCGGCGGCCGCTTCCGGGACGCCGGATGCGAGGGGGAAGGAAGACGTGGAGGCGGTTCCTGCCGCAGCGGCGGCGCCCCGGGCCCCGGCCCCGGCGTTCCCCAAACGGGTGCTCCCCCATGAGTTCGCCCGAGCCCCCGACGCGGCGCGCGCCGCGCGCCATGAGTCCTCGATCGACGAGCCGGCGCCCGTCAACGACGGGCCGGACCCGCTTGACTACGGCATCTGGTGGCACGAGACGCTTGAATCCCTGCCCTGGGCGGGTGACCCTGCGGCCGTGGAGGCGCACGGCGAGGCATCGATGGCGAAGGCCGCGGAATTGGGGTTCGAGGCGCGGGGCAGGGAGGAATGGGGGCGCCTGCTCGCGAGCGAGCCCTGGCGCCTGATGCGCGACCCGCGCTGGAGCCGCCTTGCCGAGGCCGGCATCTTCGCGCCGCTCGGCGCAGGCGCATGGATCGACGGAGTGATCGACCTCGTCCTCCACGATCCTCTCGCCCCTGAGGTTTGGGTTGTGGATTGGAAGACGAACCGCAGGGGCGGCGCGGAGGACAATGCGGCGCTCCTCCGGAGGCTTGCCGCCGACTATGACGCCCAGCTCCGGGCCTATGGGGAATGCGCATCGGGGTTCTTCCCGGGCTGCCCGGTTCGCCTGTGGATATACTCGACGGTTGCGGGGGCGTGGACGCAGGTGCCGAGCCCGAGCTGAATCCGGCCCCCGGGCAGGGAAGATTGCACTCGACAGGCCACGGGGTGAACCGCACCTTCGGCGCACCGACCTCCACATGGGAAATCTCAAGAAGAAGCGCCGCCTCAAGATGAACAAGCACAAGCGCCGAAAGCGCTTGAAATCCAATCGCCACAAGAAGCGCACGTGGCAGAAATGAGCCGAGCCCGCCGCCTTTCGCGGCGGGTTCTTGCTTTAAGGTAAGTGTAAATACTTACGGTCGCGTGATTAATGCTTGTTTGACCTTGTAAGTCTCAGCAGAATATGCTGTGTTTATAACCCTTTCCCCGCAAACCGTTTTCAATAGACCGGGAAAGCACAGCCCTTCTTCTCAAATCCGACTTCTACGCCCTCATGTTTCTTTCAAAGAAAACCAAGGGATTTTTCGTTGAAATGACCGAGAATTCGGTGCTTTTGGCCCGTACCAGTTCGGTTTCGGCTCCCATGGAGATTGAGGAGCTCCGGGAATGCCCCATTGGAGAGCAGTCCGCCGTGACCGAGACGCTCAAGCAGCTCCAGCCGAGGAGGCCGCCGAGCGGCTACCTGCACGCGGTTGTGGGCGTCTATCCGCCGAGGCGGCTCATCCGGAGGCACACGCTCGAGCTGAAGAGGATGAGGGAGCAGGGCTACATGGCCGATGTCTTCGCGCAACAGCTTCGCATCGAGCAGGACAGGTACACGGTCGCGATGATCAACGCCGGGGACGGCGCCGACTACGACCTCACCAAGTCCTCCCAGAAGGACGTGATTTTCTGCGGCGCCCCCAACGACGACATCAATGCGACCCAGGAAAAGCTGCTTGACGCGGGAATCTACCCCGAACGCCTGGAATTGGGCAGCGTCGCCACGCTGGGCGCGCTCGTCGACTGCCTCGCGTTCGAGAAATCAAAGTCCCCCACGCTGGTCCTGGACGTCGGCAACGACACGACCCACAGCTTCATCCTGTCGGGCAACGGCGTCGAGGCGTCGCGGCCGATCCCCCAGGGGCTCGATGCGATGGTTCCGGTCGTCCAGAAGGAGCTCGGGCTCAAGGACGAGGAGTCCGCGAGGAAGCTGTTTCGCTCCAACAGCTTTGACTTCACCGGCATGGGCCCGCTTCTGATAAAGCGGCTGCTGAAGGAGCTGCAGTCCTCCATCGGGTTCTACGAGGTCCAGACGGGCCAGTCGGTCGGGCAGGTGATTTGCATCCAGCTTTCCCCAAAGCTAGCGTGGCTCGAAGGGGCGCTGGCTGCCTCGCTGGGCATAGCGACCCTAAAGTTCGACCCTCTTCCGTGGCTGAGGTCGCGCCGCGTTGTCGTCCCGGACGCGCTTTCGAAGACCGCCGGGGAATTCCGCTGGTTCGGGCTGCTGAGCCTGATGATCCACTACACTCCGCAAGATGCCGCCATCCCTATCGAAAAAAAGTGACGCGTCCGCGGTGCCCGCCTGGCACCCGAATCTCCGGATTGTCGAGAATCTGCCCGACACGAAGGTTGTGCGCACGGCGTTCTTCGTCAACGGAGCGGCTGCGCTGGTCGTGATCATCCTGGCGCTCTACCTCGGCCACGAGGAGTGGAGACTCCACGGGGTGAGGAGGGAGATAGCCGACTGGCAGACCCAGATCGACACCCACAAGAAGGAGAGCCAGGATGCCCTGGCGCTCTACGCGGACTTCAAGACGGAGGAGGCCAAGACGAGCGAGGTGGCGAGCTTCGTGGCTTCCAAGCCCGTCCTGTCGGAGATCATTCTTCGGCTCGGAGCGATGACGCCCAAGAAGATCGCGCTCGACGCCCTCAACTTCCAGGACACGGGGCTGTCCATCAAGGCAACGGTCAAGGGCGCCCCGGACCGCGCAAGCGGCGACGCGTCGGCCTACGAGAAGCAGCTGCGAAGCGACAGCGTGCTCGGGCCCATGTTCACCGAGGTCAACCTGCTCACGATGAGGCGCGCGACAAACGGCCGCCTGGTCATCGAGATCTTCTGCTCGTTCAAGAAGGATAAGGGGCCGCGAAAGACATGACTAGCCCGGAATTCATCGGCTTCCTCCGCAAGAACGTGATCTGCGTCACCTGCCTGGTGGTGAGCGTGGCGATCGGCGTCACCATCTACCTGCGCAACGGCCTCCTCCCCGAGGCCGAGAAGGTCCTGTCCGAGACCTCCAAGCAGGGCGAGCTCATGCTGGCGAACATCGAGGACGCGCACCAGCTCAAGGAGCAGCATGTGGCGCTCGTCTCGGCCAACCAGGCGATCGCGAACCGGATGATACACGTGGGCCAGCTGGCCGAGAACCTGCAGTACTTCTACCGGCTCGAGAGCGAGACGAGCACGAAGCTGACGGACCCGCGGCAGATGGCATGGAACCCTCCCCCGAAGAACATGCCGAAGACGACCTACACTCCCGTGGGCTTCGCCATCACGGCGCAGGGGACCTATCCCCAGCTCGTGGGTCTGCTCCGGAGGCTCGAGAACGGCGAGCACTACTGCCGGGTGATCTCCTGCAACCTTAAACCCGTCGCCGAGCAGCGCGGTTCGCCGCTGACGACCACCCTGGACCTCGAATTGCTGGGAATCCAATGAGCCGCGCGAAACGCATCCTGCCCGCGGCGATCGGAGCCCTCGCCGCCCTCGGGCTCCTCGCCCCCCCGGCCTCCGCCAGGGTGGAGTCCGAGATCGCCCCGCCGGACAAGCGGCACGTTTCCGTGGAGAAGGCGGCGAACCTCGCCAAGCAGACCAAGGCCGCACCGCTGCCCGCCGAGATTGTGCAGCCGTTCGCCCCGCCGGGGTTCGAGCTCACGGACGCGGAGGAGGCGGCCGCGGCAGCGGCCGCGGCGAGGATGGTCGCCGCCGGCACCTTGGGCAATCCGGCCGGGCCCGCTGCCCCGTCGGACCGCGACCTTCTCGAGTCGATCGTCGGAAAGATCAGGCCGTCCGGAACCCTCGTCCTCGGTGGCCAGCCTATCCTCATGATTGGGAAAAGATTCGTTAAAACGGGCGCCCATTTCACCGTTACGTATAAGGGATCCGACTACGATCTTGAGTTGACCGAGATAGAAGGCTCAAATTTCACCCTTCGCTACAAATCCGAAGTAATCACCCGGCCAATACAAACAGGAAAATCACCATGAGAACCCGCCTTTTCCTCCTCACAGCAATGTCGGCTATGCTGGCCGCAGCATCCCCGGCGCTAGCGCAGACCAAGCCGGCCAGCCCGCCGCCGCCGGACACCGCCACCGTCGCCGCGCCGGCCGGCCAGTCCGGGCCGGAGGTGTCGATGAAGGACAACGCGGGCCCGGCGGCCACCAAGGGCAAGGACGAGTCGGGGCACGACACGCTCTCGGTCGACTTTCCCGACGAGGAGATCCGCAACATCCTGCGCAACGTGGCCGAGCTCTTCGACCTGAACATCGTCATTCCCGACACCCTCCAGGGAAAGACCTCGATCAAGCTCCACGACGTGACCTGGCGCCAGATCTTCCAGGTCGTGCTGGCGCCGGTGGGCTACACGTTCGTCGAGGACGGGAACATCATCAAGATCGTGAGCAACGAGAGCCTGCAGCAGGAGCCGGTGTCGACGGAGATCTTCGTCATCAACTACGCCAAGGCCTCCGAGATCCAGCCGACGCTGGCCTCGCTCGTGGACACCACGGCCGGGGGGAAGATCGTCATCGACGCGCGCACCAACAGCCTCGTGATCACCGAGCGGCCCTCGCGGATGAAGCGGATCCGCCCGGTCATCGAGCAGCTCGACCGGCCGACGGACCAGGTGATGATCGAGTCGAAGTTCGTGGAGATCGCGAACAACGACATCAAGAACATCGGCGTGAACTGGAGCTCGCTGAGCGGGTACCAGATCACCGCCACGCCCGGGTCCCAGGGGTTCTACTCCTACTCCAACACCTATGGCTCCTCGCTGAACAACGGCATCTCCGGCAACAGCGGCACAACCGGCAACACGACGAACTCCACGGGCAACACGGGCTCGACCACGCTGAGCAACGGGTCGAACGGCAGCAGCAGCGTCACGTCGACCAACGGCGCGGTCACCAGCACCTCGACCACCGGAACGAACAACAGTATCGCCAACACGCTCGGGAACACCCTCTCCAACGCGGTCTCCACCGGGATCAGCAACTCGACGAACGTGGTGAACCAGGTCGCGGGGTCCGGGACATCCTCGAACATGCTCGCGGCCGTGTTCTCCGCCGACCAGTTCAAGCTCGTCCTAGCCGCGCTCCAGCAGCTCAACGATTCGAAGATCGTCTCGAATCCCACGGTGGTCACGCTCAACAACACCGAGGCGCAGATCAACGTCGGCCAGCAGTACCCGATCCCGAACTACACGTTCAACCAGCAGACGGGCACGTTTGAGGTGGCCGGGTTCACGTACAAGGACATCGGCATCATCCTCAAGGTCACCCCGCAGGTGAATTCGAGGGGCTTCATCAAGCTGACGCTCGCGCCCGAGGTGAGCCAGAACCAGGGCACGACGAGCTTCGGCGGCGCGAGCGGCGCCTCGATCCCGATCATCGGCACGCGCAAGGCGATCACGCAGGTGTCGATCAAGGACGGCTACACGATGGGCATCGGCGGCCTGATCAGCACCAACTTCAACAAGGTCACCGACAAGATCCCCATCCTGGGCTCGATCCCCGTCATCGGCTACCTCTTCAAGCATGAGGCCACGAACGACGTCGTGGACAACCTGGTCATCTTCATCACGGCGAAGACGATCAGCGCCGAGGGGGCGCCCGTCGAGCAGATCTTCAACTCGAAGGACATGCGGCAGTTCCAGATGAAGCGCTCGGACCTGCCCGGCTATCGGGACGGCACCGATCCGTTTGTGGGCGAAGCCGACAAACGGGCCAAGGGCTCCGAGCACGGCGCCCGGAACGACAGCAGCTCCCATTAATGCACGCAGCTTTGGAAACAGTCCGCATGAGGTAACACTATGAAAACACGCCTTACATTTCTGATGGCCCTCCTGCTCGGCGTCTCGGCCCCGGCGGTCTTCGCCCAGGGGAATCAGCCGATCATTTCGGTCAACATGACGCAGATCGACGACCTCAACAACGGCGCGGTGTTCGGGATCAACCCGTATTACTTGACCGGCAGCGGGTCGGCCAACGGCGGCTTCGGCCCCTACACCGATACCGTCGAGATGTGGGCCATGGCCACCGGAACGTTTCCCATCGGGGGCTACACATACACGTTCTACGTCAACGGCCTGGTGATCGGGACCGCTGTGAACGGTGTCGTTCCACCCAATCCGGCCCTCTCACCTTACAATGATATTCCACAGACGATAGGATGGACCCCGCCGCAGCCGGGCGTCTATTACTTCTCGTGCAACGCCTCCGACGGCCTCGGACACGAGGCCACATCCCTCGCCGTCGAGTACTTCGCGTTCGGCATCTCGATCGTCAGCCCCGTGCCGGACTCGATCGTTCCCCTAGGCTCCTCCGTCGTCATCCAGGCGGCGTCAGCGGTTGCCTCTGGGGCAATCTCCAGGGTCGACTTCTGGGTCGACGGCGGGCCGCTCAGCGGCGGCACGTTCCTGGGGTCTGCCGTGAACTACCCCTATTCGGTCATCTACACGCCGGACGGGCCCGTCGGGAGGGTTCATCAACTCAACGCAATTTCCTACGATGCGGCCGGGAACCGGGCCTTCCAGACGCTCAACGCCGCTTATCCCATCACCGTCGTCGCTCCCGTCACGCCGCTCCCGGTCTGCGTGATCAGCTCGCCGACCGGCACGCCGGCGCTGCCGTCGACGATACCAATCCCCGACTACCGCTCGAGCGCGGCCGCCTTCATCCCGATCATCGTCAACGCTAGCGGGGCGCTCAACATCACGCACGTCGAGCTCTACATTAACGGGGTGCTGTTCAACACGATCGCGGCCTTCCCCTACGTCTTCCAGTGGCAGCCCACGGTCACGGGCGTGTACAACCTCACGGCACTCGCGTATGACGGGAAGAACAACGTCATCGCCTCGACGACAAGCTCGTCACCCACGCTCACGCCGGCGCCTACGGCGGTGATCATCGGGTCGCTGCCCACGGTGGCGATCACGTCGCCGGGCATCGGGTCGACGCTCAACGGGGGCGGGACCGCGGTCATGACGGCCACCGCGACGGACACGAACAGGGACGCCCTGGGCAACCCGATCGCCATCACCCAGGTGCAGTTCTTCCAGGACGGGAACTTCGAGGGCGTGGCCACGCAGCCCACCTCGCCTGGCGGGGACTCCTACACGGTCACCTTCACGGCGAAGCAGAACATAGACCCCGTCACGGGACTTCCCCTCCCAAGCATACTGACGGCGATCGCGACGGACGCCCTGGGCTTCACGGGCAACTCGCCCGCCGTCACGGTCAGCGTCACCTCGGGCGGCTCCGGCGGAGGCACCATCATCGGCACTCCCCCCACGGTCAGCATCGTCAACCCCACGCCGCTGGAGAGCGTCGTCGTCAACACGCCGGTCACGCTCTCGGCGACGGGGACCGCGCCCAACGGGAACATTCAGCAGATCGAGTTCCTCGTCGACAACAACGTCCTATCGACCGCCATCAAGTACCCGTATTCGGTGACATGGCTGCCGGGAAACCTCGGCACGTACACCATCACCGCCCAGGTAACCGACAACGTCGGCGACAAGGTGAACAGCACGAAGGTCACGGTGGTCGTGGTCCCCGAGCCACCGCCGACTGTCAGCATCGCGGCGCCATCGTCGGGCGGTATCGTGATAACGGGCTCGGGCACCTCGGTCACCGCGAATGCCTTGTCCCCGTCGGGCACGATCGCCGAGGTACAGTTCTACGCGAACGGGCTGCCCATCGGCACCGCCACGACGCTGCCCTACACCGTCTCGTGGACGCCGCTTTCGACAGGAGTCTACACGCTTACGGCCATTGCAACCGACAATTCTGGCGAGACGTCGGCTTCGACCGCGGCGATTGTCGAGGCTGTCGCCAACACGGGCGGGCTGGGCAACTCGATCTACTTTGGCCAGTACCAGGGGCTGAAGGACGGCGGGAGGTTCGCCTTTGCGATCACGGACGGGAAGTACGGGACGTATATCGGGCGCAGCAACCCGCCGTACAGCGCCTCCGTCACCCTCCATTCCGACCTTTCCGTCGGGTCCGGGGGCAGGTTCGCCGCGGCCTCGATCACGGGCGGCGCCTCGGTGACCGGGGTGAGCGGCACGCTTCAGCCAAGCCAGGACCAGTTCATCGGCACCGTCACCCAGGCGGGGAGCTCCCCGGTCGCGGCCGGCTATTACACAGGCAGCATTTCCGGCCAGGCGGCAAGCCAGGTCGCTGCGATCGTGGGTTACGACGGCGAGATCATGGTCTACGTAAGCCAGGGCTCGTTCGCGGATGCGGGCGACAGCACCGTGGATTCCAGCGGCGCTTTCTCGATCGTCACGCCCTCGAACAACACGATCGCAGGCACGGTCGACCCGTCCACGGGATTCCTGAATGCGACGCTGACGGGCGGGCCGGGGGGCCTGATCCTCGCGGCCAGGGTGTCGGGCGGCACGTTCAGCGACGGCGTCATGAGGAACATCTCCACGCGCGGCACGGTCGGATCGGGCGCGCAGGACCTGATCGCCGGGTTTGTGGTGGGCGGCACGGTACCCAAGAACCTGATGGTCCGCGCGGTGGGCCCGACGCTCACGTCGCTCGGCGTGCCGGGGGCGATCGCGGGCACCCAGCTCGCGGTCTACACGGGCACGACGCTCGTCGCCTCGAACACGGGCTGGAGCACCGACCCGGCGAATGAGGCGCAGGTGGCCGCCGCCGAGGCATCGGCGGGCGCATACCCGCTCGTCCTAGGGAGCGCGGACTCCGCCCTCGTCTCCACGTTCCCCCCGGGCACCTACACCGCCCTCGTCTCGGGTGTCGGATCCGACACGGGCATCGGGCTCGTCGAGGTCTTCGACCTTGATCAGCTTCAGCCGTTCTCCTCGCAGAAGCTGGTCAACGTCTCGACTCGCGGAAACGTGGGCACCGGGGCCAACATCCTGATCGGCGGCATCATCATCAATGGATCCGCCCCCAAGCGGCTGTTGATCCGCGGCGCAGGGCCGGCCCTCACGAGTCTAGGGGTTGCGGGGGCGCTTGCGGCGCCCCGCCTGCAGCTCTTCAACAGCGGGCAGCAGATCATCCGCGAGAACTATTCCTGGCAGACGGGCAACGACGCCGGACTCGTTTCGGCGGCGGAGGTGCAGACCGGCGCGTTCGCCTTCGGAAACGGCAGCGCCGACTCGGTGATCCTCATCGTCCTTCCTCCCGGGAGCTACACCGCTGAGCTGGCCGGCGCGGGAGGGTCCACCGGCGCCGCCCTCGTCGAGGTCTACGAGGTTCCGTAATAGCGACGGGAGCCCCGCCAGAAGCGACAATTGGGTGGTGATTTCGTGATTTCGGGCTAGGATCCTGCCGTCGATGACCAGGACCCCGAGCGCCGTCATTTCGCCCACCGGCACTCCGCACCCGTTCGGGGGAGTGTTTGCGATGCTCGCCCCGCACATGGCGGCGCTCGACCAGTTCCTCCTGGGACAGCTGGCCGCCTTCGAGCCGGAGATCCGGGCCATGGTGAACTACTGCATCGACACGTCGGGCAAGCGGATCAGGCCCGCGCTGGTGTTCCTGAGCGGCTGGAGGGACGCGGATGAGGTCTCCCCCGAGCTGGTCCGGGCGGCGGTCGTGGTCGAGCTCGTCCACCTGGCGACGCTCGTCCACGACGACATCATGGACTCCGCCGAGGTGCGCAGGGGCCGCAGGACGGCGGTTCGCGAGTTCGCTCCGACGGCAGCGGTCCTTCTGGGCGACGCCCTTTTCGCGCATGCGCTCCACCTGGCGACCCAGTTCCCCACGACGGAGGTCTGCGCCGCGGTGTCCGAGTCGACGCGCAGGGTGTGCGCGGGCGAGATCGTGCAGAGCCTCCGGCGCGGGTCGACCGACCTGACGCCGGCCGACTATCGGCGTATCATCGACCTCAAGACAGCCGAGCTCTTCCGCGTTTCCTGCTACCTCGGGGGCCGGCTGGCCGGCTCCGAGGACGGCTACGTGGGCGCCTTGGACCGGTTTGGCCGGCATCTCGGCATAGCCTACCAGATCTATGACGACCTCGCCGACTTTTTCGGGCGGGAGGAAAAGATCGGCAAGACGCTCGGCACCGACCTGGCGAGCGGCAAGTTCACGCTTCCCCTGTTTGCGCTGATGGACCGGCTGGCGCCGTCCGAGCGAGAGGCGCTCTCCGGGGAGATCGGCGGCCTCCGGCCGTCGCAGCCCGCGCTCCGCCGCATGCAGATGCTCGACCTTGGCGTGTTCGACGCCGTCGAAGCGGCCGTCCAGGGCGAGGTATCCGCGGCGCGCGCGGTCCTTTCCGAATGGCCCGGGCACTTGCCCACGCGCCACCTGCTTGCGCTGAGCGATGTCCTGCTGGCACAGGTCGCCGCGCTCCGGCCCGTCGGATGAGCGGCGGCCTTCGCGGGGAGCGCCCCGCCGGACGCAGCGGGTTTCGCAGACCGTTTCGATTTGCCAATAAACGCCGTCTGGGTTTCCCTGTCCCCGCCTGATGAACGCCAGCAAAGCCATTGCGAAGACGCTCGTGGTATCGCCGGAGCGCAAGCTCGAGGCGGATGCCGACCTGGAGGTCGTCCGGCAGGTGCAGGCTGGCGATGTGGCTGCTTTCGACAGCCTGGTTGGGAAGTACCGCGAACGCGTGCTCGGCATCGTCTACAACATGACCTCCAACCGGGAGGACGCCGCGGACCTTGCGCAGGACTCGTTTATCAAGGCCTTCCAGTCGATCCACCGGTTTCAGGAGCAGTCGTCGTTCTTCACGTGGCTGTACCGTATCGCGGTCAATTCGACCCTGAGCCACCTCAGGAAGAACCGGCTGAGGTCGTTTTCCAGCCTCGAGTCCATCCGCGAGGACGACCCGGTTTCCCGCGAAGTGGTTGCGGCCCTGACCGATACGACTGGCGCCGGCCGGGAAGCCTTCGTCCGTGAACTTCAGGAAAAATTGAACGATGCGATGCAAAAACTGTCTATCAAGCATCGCACTGTGGTGACTTTATTCGAAATCGACGGACTCAGCCATCAGGAGATCGCCGAAGTGATGGGCTGCTCGGTCGGAACCGTGCGGTCTAGGCTGCATTATGCAAAACAGTTGCTTCAGGCAGAACTCCAACCCTATTTGCGCGGATGAAGGACTCTGAACGAAAGATCACGGTTCAAGACCTCCTGAGGCTCAAGAGGGCGGAGCGTCCGGCTCCTGAATTCTGGGCGAGGTTCGAGTCCGAAATGCGCGCGAAGCAGCTGGCTGCGATTGTCGTAAAGCGGCCGTGGTGGGATGGGGCTTCGAGGGTTTTAGGGATCCTTTATCGCCACCAGCTTCCATTTGGAGCGGCGGCGGCTCTCGCCCTGGCATGGATGGGAGTGCACTATGCGGGCGGGGTCTCCCCGACCGGGCGCGCGGTTCCCGCCGGCGCCGCGGGACCGGCCGCGTTGGCCCGTGTTCCGGCCCCCGCTGCACGGGTCGCCGCCGTCGCGATCGCGCAGCACGAAAAGGTGGAGATCAGCGCCGTCCAGGCCGCCCAATCTCAGCAGCCCGTGGTGGACTCAAACGCTTCCCACCTGACGATGGCGCCCGTGGCCGCCCAGACCGAATCCTCTTCCAAGACACCGTTTGCGGACGGGATTGGCGCCACGCTTGTTGATTTTCGCGAGACCGGATCCGACCCCATCAAACGCGATGTCTTTGGCTCCGACCGGGAATTTGAGGCATCGGTTTCATCCATGCGCCAGCCGGTGGCCGAGCCCCTGGCCCAGGTGGATCCGTCCGGGGAGCGCCTTGAAAGGCTGCTCGCTCCGGCGCTTCCGGCCTATTCCTCCTCCAGCTCCCGCTCGCTTGCGGGCGACCGGATGAAGCAGAAGGCCTCGTACGACCGGATGTACGAGTCGATGGACCGGTACGGAACGGGCGGGATGTCCCTCGAGTTCAGGTTCTGACCTGTTTGGGCGGGGACGGCGGCAGGCACGCCCGGCATCCGTTCGCAAAGAAGTCGTTGCCCTTGTCGTCGACGAGGATGAAAGCGGGGAAATTCCGGACCTCGATCTTCCACACGGCCTCCATGCCCAGCTCGGGGTACTCGAGTACCTCCACCTTGGAAATGTTCTCCTTTGCGAGGATCGCGGCGGGCCCGCCAACGCTTCCCAGGTAGAATCCCCCGTGCCTCCTGCAGGCGGCCGTGACCTCGGGGCCGCGGTTTCCCTTGGCAAGCATCACCATCGAGCCTCCCAGGGATTGGAACAGGTCGACGTAGCTGTCCATCCGTCCCGCGGTCGTCGGTCCGAACGACCCCGAGACATAGCCCTTCGGGGTCTTGGAGGGGCCCGCGTAATAGACCGGATGCCTCTTGAAATAGTCCGGGAGCCCCTTCCCGGCGTCGACGCGCTCCTTGAGCTTCGCGTGCGCGCCGTCGCGGGCGACCACCAGGGCGCCGCTGAGGGAAACCCGCGTCGTCACGGGGTACTTCGAAAGCTCGGCCCGGATCTCTTCCATCGGCCGGTTTAGGTCGATCGGGACGACCCCAGCGTCCTTAAGGGTGCGCTGCGCGTCGGGTATGAAACGGCCCGGGTTCGAGTCGAGCTTCTCGAGGAAGACCCCGTCGCGGGTGATCTTCGCACGGATGTTGCGGTCGGCCGAGCATGACACGCCCATGCCGACCGGGCAGCTCGCCCCATGGCGGGGCAGCCGGATCACGCGGGCGTCGAGAGCGAAGTATTTTCCCCCGAACTGGGCCCCGATTCCCGTCTGGCGGGCGATCTCGAGGACCTTCGCCTCCCACTGCGCATCGCGGAACCCGCGGCCGAGCTCGTTGCCGGTTGCCGGAAGCGAGTCCAGGTAGCGCGCGGAGGCGAGCTTCAGGGTCTTCATGCAGGCCTCGGCACTCGTGCCGCCGACGACGAACACGAGGTGGTAGGGCGGGCACGCGGCCGTCCCTAGGAGCGGCAGCTTGTCGGCCACGAACTTCGCGAAGCTCTTCGGGTTGAGGAGCGCCTTTGTCTCCTGGAAGAAGAGCATTTTGTTCGCGGAGCCGCCGCCCTTGGCGACAAAGAGCAGCTCGTAGGCCTGGCCGGGCGTCGAAAGGATGTCGATCTGGGCGGGAAGGTTGGTGGCGGTGTTGGCCTCGTTCCACATGTCGAACGGCGCCACCTGCGAATAGCGGAGGTTCTCCTTCGTGAAGCACTCATAGACGCCGCGGCTGAGGAACTCGGCGTCATTGGCCCCGGTCCAGACGCGCTCGCCCTTCTTTGCGAAGATCGCGGCCGTGCCCGTGTCCTGGCACATCGGCAGGATGCCCTCGGCCGCGACTTCCGCGTTCTTCAGGAGCGTAAGCGCCACGTAGCGGTCGTTTGCGGAGGCCTCGGGGTCGTCGAGGATCGCGGCGAGCTGCTTTAGGTGGCCCGTCCGCAGCATGAAGGCGCTGTCGCGGAAGGCCTGCTCGGCCAGGAACGAAAGGACCTCCGGGTCGACCTTAAGGATTTCGCGGCCCTCGAACTGCGCGGCCGACACGCCCTCCCTGGAAAGAAGGCGGTACTCGGTTTCGTCGGCCGAGAGAGGGAGGGGGTCCTGGTAGACGAAGGGCGGCGTGGCCATGGTCAAGACGATGCCCAACTCTGCGCCCAAGTAAAGGTGGCGTCTGATGCGGGGCGGCCCCCTGCCCGCCGGCTATCCCGCCGCGCCGGCGCGGGCCGCCGCCTTGTTTGCGGCGGCCATGGCCCGCACCGTTCCGTGGAACCGGCCCAGGTCGGAGGGGGTTACCACGTCGCCCTTGTCCCTGCGCCAGCCGGCTTCGCCGGGCCAGACGCCGCGGGAGAGGAAGTTGTCCACGGCCTTCGCAAGCCCCGACACGCTCACGTAGTCCTTCTGCTCCTTCTCGTCGCGCTCGTGGGAAACGAGCTGCGCCGGTATCGCGACTATGGTCCCGCTCGAGACATGCGCGAGGTCGTTGAGCACGACGAACGGGCGCGAGTCCTCGAGCGTCGTCGCGGGCCTCGGGATCTCCCCGCGCAGGTACCTGCAGTACTCGATATGGTTCTCCTCGAGGCCGTCGAACGGCCCGCTTGCGGTCCGCTCGGTCCGGCCGTCCTTCCATGCGATCTCGATTTGGCCACCGACCGCGTACCTGAGGACCGCCTTCTCGCAGATCACCGTCTCGGAGCTCGTGCTTGCGCCGGCGCAGGCGTGGGAAAGCGCGAACCTGAGCGTGCAGCCCGTCGCGAGGTCGGCCTCCACGAAGAACGTGTCGGCGCCCTCGATTGCGTGGGCGCGGTAAAGCTCGGCCCTGACGGCGGCCACCTGGGCCCAGCTGTAGAGGCCGGGCGCGCCTGCCCAGAACAGCATATTGTGGACGAAGTGGGAGATCGCGTTGCCGAAGCACGAGTCGAGCACGACCTGGCCGTCGATGACGAGCCTGCCGGACCAGCCGTTCCGGGTGAAGTAGCTGGAAGGGCGCGGCCAGAGGGCGCTCAGGGTCCCGCCGCGGATCGCGCCGAACTCGCCCGAGAGCAGCCTCTCCTTCAGGGCGAGGCGGCTCTTCTCGACGATGTAGTTGAACCCGACGAGCGAGGACCTCCGGGCGCGGGAGTCGGCCGCGATCATCCGGCCCAGCTCCACATAGTCCAGGGTGGGGGGCTTCTCGACATAGGCGGGGATGCCGAGGAAAGTGATCGCGTCGTGCATCTCCGCGTGCAGCTGGATCGGGGTCGGGATGACCACGTAGTCGAGGTCCCCGTGGCAGGCCTCGAGCATCGGGCGGTAGTCATCGAAAACTCCCACGTTGCGCGGGCCGAAGCGCCAGGCCTGCTGTTCCGCCCCGAAGGCGGCGCGCCGGGGATCGCAGGCGCAGACAAGCCGGACGATCCCGCGCTCCTCGAGCCTCGCGACTGTGTTGTGGTGGGAGCCGGCGAACCCTCCCATGCCGACGATGCCGATGCGAATGGGCTGCGTCACACGATCTTGAACTTCGGCAGGTCCTGCCCGTCGATGAGACCCACGGGCCTTCCGGACGCGTCCACGACGATCAGGTCGTCGATCTTATGGAGCTCGAAGAGCCGCAGGGCGTCGACGGCCAGGGCGTCGTCGCGGATCATCTTGGGCGAGCGGGTCATGAACGCCGTCACGGGCCGCCCGAGGAAACCGGGCCCCGAAAGCGCGGACCGGCGGAAGTCCCCGTCCGTGAGGATCCCCGTGAGCTTGCCGCTCCCCGCCTTGACGAGCGCGATGCTCCCGCTCCTCGCCTTGGTCATCGCGAGGATGGCCTCCTGGACGTTGACGGTGTCCTTTGCGACCGGCAGGCGCTCGCCGCTGCGCATGATGTCGCGGGTGCGCAGGAGGAGGACGCGGCCGAGGTTCCCGGCGGGGTGGTACTTCGCAAAGTCGTCCCGCGTCAGCCCGCGGGCCTCGAGAAGCACCATCGCGAGCGCGTCACCCAGGGCCAGGGCGGCGGTCGTGCTCGCCGTCGGCGCGAGCTTGAGCGGGCAGGCCTCCCGCTTGACCCGGTAGAGGAGCCGGTAGTCGGCCCGGCGCGCGAGATCCGACCGTGGGTTGCCCGTGAAGGCGACGATCTTGAGCCCGAAGCGCTTGAGCATCGGCACGAGCCTGAGGACCTCGTCCGACTGGCCGCTGTTGCTCAGAAGGATCGCCAGGTCGCCCTCGTAGCAGAGCCCGAGGTCCCCGTGGAGGGCCTGCGTGGGGTCGAGGAAGCAGGAGGACACGCCGGTGCTGTTGAACGTCGCGGCGATCTTTCCCGCGACATGTGCGGATTTCCCCACGCCGCTAAAGATCAGCTTGCCCCCCGCGGCGATGACCGACTCCACCGCGCGGGCCGTCCCCACGAACTCCGCGCCGAGGCCCCGGGAGGTCTCCTCCAGGGCGTCGCACTCGATGCGGATGCACCGCCGGGCGCGTGTGAGCGCGGATTTCGGTGCGATAGCCATCAACGCGGGTTGTTGTCGGATCCCATTTGTGTTTGAGTCGGGGGGGAGAGAACGAGAAATTTACCGCCCCACTCAGACCGTTCAATCCCTTTCGCTCATATGACGACGCGTTCTATCATTCTGGGGGCGGCCGCGCTCCTCGCTCTTGCCGCCGGGCCGGGCTGCGGGGGCGACGCGCCCTCGCTCTCATCCGAGATGGACGACTCGAGCTACCGCGAGGGCCAGCAGCTGGAGCGGCAGGGCCGCTGGGACGAGGCCCTTGCCGCCTATCTGAAGGTCATCGAGCGCCGGGGCGACAGCGCGCCGGAGTCGAACCTAGACGCAGGCCTGATATACCTGAACCACCTTAGGAATCCGATCTTTGCCATCTACCATTTCACCAAGTACCTCGAGCTGGAGCCCAATTCGAGGCAGGCGGCCCTGGTCCGGGGGATGATAGACTCGGCCAAGCGCGAGTTCGCGCGCTCGCTTCCCGGCCAGCCTCTCGAGAGCCAGATCGAGCACCTGGGAGTCGAGGAGCAGGTCCAGCGCCTCCAGCGTGAGAATGAGGAGCTCAAGGCGGAGAATGCCGCGCTCCGCGCGGGTGTCGCGGTGCCCGCGACGCATTCGAGCTCGATAGACCTCGTGTCGATCCCGGAGCCGAAGATCCCGGCCGAGGAGGCGCCCGCACCCGCCGCTGCCTCGGCCTCGCCGATCGTGCTTGCGCCGATGGGCTCGGGCGAGAGCGGGGCTTCATTCGCCATCTCGGACGCGCCGCAGGAGAGCCCGCCGGCCAAGGCCGAGGCGCCGAAGCCCCCGCCGGCGCCCAGCGTTCGCCACCACATCGTGGCCAGGGGCGACACGCTCTTCAGCCTCGCCCAGAAGTACTACGGGAGTCGCTCGAAGTGGCGCGACATCTATGCCGCCAACCGGGACGTTCTCGCGAGCGAGAACGCGACCCTCAAGATCGGCTTCGAGCTGAAGATCCCCTAGGCGCCTCCCAGGGCCTCGTCGAGAACGGCGAGCATGAAGTCCGCGTCGGTCGCCGAGAAGATCATCGGCGGCTTTATCCGGAGCGTGTTGCCCCAGAGCCCGCCCTTGCCGATCAGCAGGCCCATGTCCTTGCACGCCTCGAACACTGCTGCGCACTCCTCCCTTGCCGGCTCCTTCGTCTTGCGGTCCTTCACAAGCTCGATGCCCAGCATGAGCCCGAGCCCGCGGATGTCGCCGATCAGGGAATGCTTCGCGGACAGCCTAGCGAATCCGGCCTTGAGGTAGTTGCCGATCTTGAGGGAGTTGGCCTGCAGGCCCTCCCGGTCGATCACCTCGAGGACGGCGCGCCCCTGGGCGCAGGCGACGGGGTTGCCTCCGAACGTGTTGAAATGGATCCGGGACGAGAGCGACTGGGCGATCTTCGCCGTAGTCACTACGGCCGCCAGCGCGCAGCCGTTCCCGATGCCCTTCGCCATCGTGACGATGTCCGGTATGACGCCCTGGGTCTCGAATCCCCAGTAGTGCGTGCCCGTGCGCCCGAAACCCGGCTGGACCTCGTCGGCGATGCACAGTCCGCCCGCCGCCCGCACGTGGGCATAGGCGTGCTTGAGGTATCCGTCCGGGAACACGACGGTCCCGCCGACCCCCTGGATGGACTCCGCGATGAAGCCGGCAACCCTCCCGGAGGTGCCAAAGTCGATCAGGCTCCTCACGTCGTCGGCATACTTCCTGCCTGCCTCGGGGTCGTCCTTTCCGTACGGACCCCGGTAGAGGTCGGGAAGCACCGCATGCTGGACCCCGAAGCCGTGCGGCACGTTGAACTTCCAGGTGTGGTGCGAGGTTAGGCCCATCGTGGACTGGCTGCCCCCGTGGTAGCCGTTGCGCAGAGCGATCAGGTCGAAGGATCCCGTGTGGGCCCGCGCCATGAGGAGCGCGAGGTCGTTGGCCTCCGAGCCCGAATTGACAAAATAGACCACCTTGAGGTCGCCGGGCATCCGGGCCGCGAGCTCCTTCGCGTAGAGCGCGATGCCCGGGTGCAGGTAGATCGTCGTCGTGTGCTGGAGCGTCTCGTTCTGGAGGCGGGCGGCCGCGACGACGTGCGGATGGCAGTGCCCGCAGCTCACCGTCACGATTCCGCCGATCCCGTCCAGGTAGCGCCGGCCCTTCTCGTCGAAGAGCCATTGGGCACTTCCCTCGACGATCATGACCGGCTTCTTGTAGTAGTGGAAGATCGCGGGGCTGAGGAACTGCTTCCTCAGGAGGAGCACCTCCTCGGCCGGGGGGCCCGAGTACGGCTTCGGCACGTGGTTGGAGGGGGGTAGGGGGATCGGCTTCATGTTTTAGATATTGGGCGCCAGTTTGCGGAGGATCAGGTAGGCGACAAATGCTATCGCGAACCCGGCGAACCAGGCATATCCGTAGACCCCGGCCAGCAGGGACGGCACGCTCGCCGGGTCGATCCACCCCACCTGCGCGAGAAAGCCGGGAACGCTGGGGACCACGGCGACGGCGAACGCCGCTATCGCGGCGATGCTCCACCCCCCCGAATAGCGGTAGCAGCCGTCCGGATCATAGAGCGCCGGGACGTCGAGCACCCTGCGCCGGAGCACGAAGTAATCCGCAATCATGATCCCGCCCACGGGGCCCAGGAGGGCGCTGTAGCCCACGAGCCACGTGAAGATGTAGCCCGTCGGGTCGGCGACCAGCTTCCACGGCATCATGACGATCCCTATGACTCCCGTGATGAATCCACCGGCCCGGAACGAGATCCTCCTCGGGGAAAGGTGGGAGAAGTCGTTCGCCGGCGAAACGACGTTGGCGGCGATGTTCGTGGCCAGCGTCGCGATGCACAGGGCGAGCATCGCGACGATGAGGACGGCGGGGCTGCGGAACCGGATGAGGACGTCGAGCGGATTCCAGATCGTCTGCCCGAAGATGGTCACCGTCGCCGAGGTCACCGCCACCCCGATGAACGAGTAGAAGGCCATCGCGAGCGGCAGGCCCAGCGCCTGGCCCAGGACCTGGTCCCGCTGGGACGCGGCGTAGCGCGAGAAGTCCGGGATGTTGAGGGATAGCGTGGCCCAAAAGCCGATCATTCCTGTGAGCGCGGGGATGAAGAAGGCCATGAACTGGCCCGCCTTCGGCTGTGCGGGATCGAAGGCAGACGGTTGGGACAGCATCGGCCCGAATCCGCCGGCCCTCCGGTAGGCCCACCAAAGGAACGCCAGCCCGAGCATCATCAGCAGCGGGGCCTTGATGTTCAACAGGATGCGGATCGAGTCGATCCCCTTGTATACGACCCACATGTTGATGCTCCAGAACGCCATGAAGCAGGCGAACTGGGGCACGGTGATGCCGAGCGCGTTGTGCGCGACGCCCGCGAACGACGGGAAGAAGACGCCCAGGATCCTGCAGATCGCGTCCCCCCCGATCCACGACTGGATTCCGAACCAGCCGCAGGCGACGAACGCGCGCAGGAGCGCCGGAATGTTGGCGCCCCGGGTGCCGAACGAAGCGCGGCACAACACCGGGAACGGGATGCCGTAGCGCGTGCCCGCGTGCGCGTTGAGGAGAATCGGGACAAGGACGATCAAGTTGCCAAGAAAGATCGTCAGGATCGCCTCCCACCAGTTCATGCCCCCGCCGATAAGCGAGGAGGCGAGCATGTAGGTCGGCACGCATGCCGACATCGAGATCCAGAGCGCGGCGTAGCTGCCCACACGCCACTTGCGCCATTCCGCGGCCACCGGTGCGAGATCCGGGTTCTCGAGTGCGCTCGAGGTCACGCTAGGACGAGCCGATCAGCATGCCCGCAAAAAAGACAAGCAGCCCGCCCACGATCACCTGGAACGCCGCCGCGAGGAAGCGGGTGTCCATGTAGTGGTGGCGTATCCACGAGATGATGACAAGCTCGACGATGACGACGATGACCGCGACTGTGAACGCCACATGGAAGGCGGAAATCATGAAGGGGAGGGTGTGGCCGAGCCCCCCCGCGGCGGTCATGAGGCCGCACACGGCGCCCCGCACGAGCGGGTGGCCGCGGCCGCTGAGCGCGCCGTCGTCCGACAGCGCCTCCGCGAACCCCATGCTGATCCCGGCGCCGACGGAGGACGCCAGGCCCACCAGGAGCGCGTCCCGGCAGCTGTGCGTCGCGAAGGCCGCCGCGAAAAGTGGTGCTAGCGTCGAGACCGAGCCGTCCATCAGCCCGGCAAGGCCGGGCTGGACGACCTGCAGGACGAACATCCGGCGCTGGCTCTCGTCCTCTACGGCGCGGGCGCCGGATGCGATCTGGTCCGATTCGAACCTCTCGGCCAGGGCCCCGTGCCCCGCCTCGACCAGCGCGAGGTCGCCCAGGAGGCGGCGCGTCGAGGCGTCGGTCGTCCTGGCCGCGGCCGCCTCGTAAAAGCGCCGCGACTCCAGCTCCATCACGGCTACCTGCTTGCGGGCTTGGGCCACCGAAAGGGCCCGCATGAGCCACACGGGCCTGCGGCTCACGAATCCCCGGACGTCCGAGCGGTTGATCAGCGGTATGTGCTCGCCGAAGCGCGTGCGGTAGCCGTCTATCAGCCTCTGGCGGTGGTCGGACTCCTCGTGCTGCAGCGTCAGGAGCATTTCCGTCGTGGACGGGTAGTTCTCCCGCATCCTGTCGGCGAGGTCGCCGTAGATGCGACCGTCCTCCTCCTCGAGGGATATCGCCAGCGCCAGGACCTCGGACTCTGAAAGTTCGGAAAATGCCTTGGGCATTGCGGTTGCGAGTTTCGGGAGGAGGCTAGGCGGCGCCCGCGCCGGGCACCAGCAGCAAATCGCGCCAAGACAAGCGCCTGCGCCCCCGGAATCTCGCATTCCGGCGCCAAATCCTGTAACTTTTCCCGTCCCTCGCGTGTTATGGATTAAAACACCCCCATCCATGCCCTGCCCCACCCGATTCATCGCAACAGGCTGCATTCTTGCCGCCTTCACCGCCTCCGCGTCCGCAAAGATCGAGCGCGTCGTGGAAAAATCGTTCCAGGTCCAGTCCGGCGTCCATCTCACGGTCTCCACCTCGGGGGGCGAGATCCGCGTGGTCCCATCATCCGATTCCGTGGTCAAGGTCGTCGCAAAGGAGCATATCCGCGCCAGCAGCGAGGCCGACGCGGACGCGATCCTCCAGAAGCTCGACCTGGTGATCGAGCAGCGCGGCAACGAGGTCGTTGCGACGGCGTCCTACAAGGACGGCGTCGGATTCCACTTTGGCGGCTGGCCGCCCGTCCAGGTCGACTTTGTCGTGACCGTTCCCAGGCGCGCCTCGGTGGACCTCAAGACTTCCGGCGGCGACATCTTCGTCGGCGATCTGGACGGCGCCGTGCGGGCCCGAACCTCGGGCGGGGAAATCGATCTCGGGAAGATCGGCGCCGACATCGACGCCTCCACCTCGGGCGGAGACGTGAGGCTGGCCGAGGGAGGCGGGGCCGTGAGGCTTTCAACCTCGGGGGGGAACATCTCCGCCGGGCGCGTCGCCGGCCCGGCCGACCTGCGGACCTCGGGCGGCGACGTAAAGATCGACGCGGTGGAGAACACCGTCAGCGCCCACTCGAGCGGCGGCGATGTCAGGGCGGTGTTCGCGGGCCCGCTTAAGGGCGACTGCCTGCTTTCGACATCGGGCGGGGAGGTCCGGGCGACCGTGGGCGAGCGGGTGGGATTCCGGCTCGACGCGGCGACCAGCGGCGGCGACGTGAACGCCGCCGGGATAACGATCACGATCGAGCGCGGCGGGATGGGTAAGAGCACGCTTTCGGGCTCCGTCAACGGCGGCGGCCCTGTTCTGAAGCTCCGCACGAGCGGGGGCGACATCGTGGTCGCGGCGCGCAAGGACGCCTAGCGGGTGCCCCTCGCGCGCTGGCGTGCCCGCCGCGGCACGGCGGGGCCTGGGCGCCGGCCGGTCAGGCGCGGCTCGGGGTCCGGTGCAGAAACCGGCCCCGGACGGGATCGCCGACGAACTTTCCGTCGCGCACGGCGACATGGCCGCGCACCGTGACGACGCTGGGCCGCCCCTCGATCTTCCAGCCCTCGAACGCGCTGTAATCGACGTTCATGTGCTGGGTCTTCGCCGAAATGACGCCCCGGTAGCCCGGATCAAAGACGACCAGGTCGGCGTCGGCCCCGGGCTGGATGGCCCCCTTTCGGGGAAACAGGTCGAACGTCTTCGCGACCTGCGTGCTCGCGACGTTCACGAGCGTGTGCAGGTCTATCCTGCCCGCCTTGACGCCGCAGGTGTACAGCAGGTTTATCCGCTCCTCGAGCGAGGGGATCCCGTTCGGGATCTTCGTGAAGTCGGACTCGCCCATGCGCTTCTGGCCCTCGAAGTCGAACGGGGCGTGGTCCGTTGCGACGGTCTGTATGAGCCCGTCCCTCAGGCCGTTCCAGAGGACGGGCTGGTTGCTCGCGTCGCGCAGCGGGGGCGACATGACGTACTTCGCGCCCTCGAATCCCGGCCGCTCGGCCCAGGTCTTGTCGAGGACGAGGTACTGGATCAGCGTCTCGATGGTCACGCGCACGCCGCGGCGGCGGGCGCTGATCGCCGCGTCGAGCGCCCGCTCGCAGCTCAGGTGGACGATGTAAGTGTGGGCGCCGGTAATCTCGGCGAACGTCATCAGGTGGTGGACGCCCTCGGCCTCGACGACCGGGGGGCGGCTCTCGTGGTGCTGGCCCGGGCCGGTCTTGCCGGCGCCGACAAGCTCCTTCTGCCGCTCGGCGACCAGGGTCTCGTTCTCACAATGTGCGGTCACGACGACGCCGAGCTCCCGGGCGAGCTTGAGGATCCGGTAGAGCTCCGAGTCGTCGATCCCAAACGCGCCCTTGTACGCGAGGAAGATCTTGAAGGAACTGATGCCGCGGCGGACGATCTCGCGGAGCCCGGACTCCGTCCCGCCGTCGAACCGGGTCGCGCCCATGTGGAACGTGAAGTCGCATGCGGACCGGCCGGCGGCCTGGGCCATCCAGTGGTCGAACCCGGCGAGGGCGTCCTCGCTGCGGGCGGGACAGCACATCTCGATCAGGGTCGTGGTCCCGCCCGCGAGGGCGGCCTTGCTGCCCGTCTCATAGGTGTCCTTTGCAAACGTGCCCATGAAGGGCAGGGTGATGTGGACGTGCGGGTCGATGAACCCGGGGAACACGTACTTGCCCGCGGCGTCGACGACCTGCGTCCCGGCCGGCGCCTCGAGGCCCGCGCCGATCCTGGTGATGGTCTCGCCTTCGCAATAGATGTCGGCCCTCGCCCGCGAGTCCGCGGTGATGATTTCGCCATTCTTGATCAGGAGGGGCATGGGAGGCTCATTTCCGCCAGACGTCGTCCACGGCGCCGCCAAACCAGCGGGCTGTGACAACCTTTTGCCGCGTGTAGAACTGCACGGCCTCGCGCCCCTGGATGTGGAGGTCGCCGTAGAACGAGGCGTCCCAGCCGGTGAACGGGAACATCGCCATCGTGGCGGGCACGCCGACGTTGATCCCGACCATCCCGGCCTTGACCCGGTGCTTGAACTCGCGGGCCGCGGCCCCCGACGATGTGAAGATGGAGGCGCCGTTGCCGTACGCCGACTTGTTGGCCGCCTCGATGGCCTGGCCCAGGTCCTCCATGCGCATCACGTTGAGCACTGGGCCGAAGACCTCCTCGCGGGCGATGGTCATCGAGTCGCGGACGTTGTCGACGACCGTGGCGCCGAGGTAGAATCCGTTGGGCGCCCCGGCGACTTTGACGCCCCGGCCGTCGCAGGCGATCGTGGCCCCCTCGCTTGCCCCGCTCTCGACGAGCCCCGCGACGCGCTCGCGGTGGGATGCCGTGATCAGGGGGCCCATGTCGGGCTGCGACATGGTCGAGTCGGTCCGTCCCACCTTGATCGATCGCGCCGCGTCGACCAGCTGCGGCACGATGACGTCGCCCGCCCTGCCGACAACAATCGCGGTCGAGCCGGACATGCACCGCTCGCCCGCGCAGCCAAACGCCGCGGTGGAGAGGGCCTCCACCGTCCGGGCCACGTCGGCGTCGGGCATGACGACGATGAAGTTCTTCGCGCCGCCGTTGGCCTGCACGCGCTTCCCGTTCCTCGTTCCGGTTTCGTAGATGTGCCTCGCCACCGGGGACGAGCCGACGAACGAGACCGCCCTCACCTTGGGGTGGGCGAGCAGCGCGTCGACGCAGTCGCGGCCGCCGTGGACGACGTTCAGAACGCCCTTGGGAAGCCCCGCCTTCTCCAGGAGCTCCACGAGGAGGAGGGAGGTCAGGGGGACCTTTTCGCTTGGCTTCAGGACGAACGTGTTCCCGCAGGCTATCGCCAGCGGGAACATCCAAAGCGGGACCATCGCGGGAAAGTTGAACGGCGTGATCCCGGCGCAGACCCCGAGCGGCTGGAGGTACGTCTCGCAATCGACGTTGCGCGCGATGTTGTCGAGCGAATCGCCGAAAAGGAGCGCGGGGGCGCCGCACGCATACTCGATGTTCTCGATCCCCCGGTAGATGCTGCCCCGGGCCTCGACCAGCGTCTTGCCGTGCTCGCGCGTGATGCTTGTGCAGAGCCGGTCGAAATTCTCCTCGACGAGGTGCCGGTACCGGAAGAAGAACCGGGCCCGCTCGATCGCCGGCGTGTCCCTCCACGCCGGAAACGCCGCGGCCGCCGCCTCGACGGCGGCATCCACCTCTGCCGCCCCGCCCAACGGGCACTCCGAGATCACGTCCCCGGTCGAGGGGTTGTAGACCGGCGAGCCGGCGAGCCTGGGGCGGATCCATTCGCCGCCGATGAAGAGGGGGCAGGGGATGAGTTGGTCGGGTTTCATCGTTTGGGAAGGGGGATTGGGGCCGGGGGCCTTGGTTCGGGGGGCGGGTCGATTTCGGGCTGGAGGGCGAGCTGCCACCAGCCGACGTCCCACCATGCGCCTAGCTTGTAGCCGATCTTGCGATAAATCCCGACGAGAGTGAAGCCCATCGATTCGTGGAACGCCTGGCTGGCGGGATTGGGCAGGGCGATTCCAGCGCAGGCCTTGAACAGGCCCTGGCTGCGCAGGCGATCAAACAGTTCCGCGTACAGGCCCCGACCGACTCCCCGGCCGCGGAACCGCTCGTGAACGTACACGGTCACCTCGACCGCCCAGCGGTAGGCGGCGCGCTCCCGGTGCGGCGACGCGTAGGCGAACCCGGCGACCGTCCCCCCGGTTTCGTCGACGAGCCAGGGAAAGCGGCGGTTGATCCTCTCGATCCGGGAGGCCACTTCGGCCTCGTCCGGGGCATCGTTCTCAAACGAGATGTGGGAGCCCTCGCAAAACGGCCGGTAGATCGCTGCGACCTGCGGGGCGTCGGCTGAGGCTGCCAGTCGGATCATCTGGGGATCCGGCCTATTCGCGGGACAGGGCGTCGGACTGCTTCACGAACTCGTCCCCGCTCCACTCGCCGTCGGAGGCGACGACCTTCCTGGCTGCCGCCTTCTGGGCGGCCTTCCGTTCGGACTGCCGCCTCACGAGGTCGGCATGGGTCGTGAAATAGTCGAGACTCCTGCCCTTGAACTGGGCGGGCGTCTCGAACTTGTGCTTGCCCATGAAGGCGAGGAGCTCGTCGCACATCGGCTTGACGCACTCGTAGCCAGATTTCATGACGCCGGTGCAGACCTGGACCGTGTCGCACCCGAGCAGGATGAACTGCGCGGCGTCGCTCCCGCTCTCGATCCCGCCGAGGCCTGACAGGGAGCGGCCGGGGAACTCCTTGCGGATCATGGTCGCGATTTCCATGACCATGCGCAGGGCGATCGGCTTCACCGCCCTCGACGAATAGCCGCCGGGCGTCGTCCAACCCTCGACGGAGGGCTCCGGCCGCAGGGTGTCCAGGTTGATCCCCATCACGCTTCGAATCGTATTGATCGCGCTCAGGCCGTGGCATCCCGCCTTGAGCGCCGCCCGGCTCGGGTCCTCAATGTGGGTCACGTTCGGCGTCATCTTCGCCCAGACGGGGCGTTTTGCGGCGCCCATGACCCATCCGCACACCTCCTCGAGGATGCCCGGGTCCTGGCCCATGGCCGCCCCCATCTTGCGCTCGGGCAGGCCGTGCGGGCACGAAAAATTGAGCTCGAATGCGTCGACGCCCGCCGCCTCGCACCGCTCGACGATCTCGACCCAGGCATCCTTGCGGTACTCCTCCATGATCGACGCGATCAGGACGCCCTTGGGATTCGTGTCCTTGCACCTCCTGAACTCGTCCATCCAGATCTCGAACGGCCGGTCGCTGATGAGCTCGATGTTTTCCCAGCCGATGACCTCCTTGCCGTCCTTCGAATGGAGCTTGGCGTAGCGGGGCGTCACGTTGACGACCTTCGATGCGTCGAGGCTGATCGTCTTTGCAATCACGGCGCCCCAGCCCTCGCGGAACGCACGGTTGATCACGCTCAGGTTGGTCCCCGGGGGGCCCGATCCGATTACAAACGGATTGGGCAGGCTGAGGCCGTCGACGGTGGTGGCGAGGGTCGGCATGGGCAACTGGGGCTGGGGCAAATATCGCCCGGAATACGCTCGTTTCCAAGCAGTAACTGGGCCATCCTCGCTGCACCCCGGACCCAAGATGGACGAGCCTTTAGATCCAAAGCGCACGGTCGCTGAGCTGAAGGAGCTTCGGCAGTTGACGGCGGACGACAATGGCGCCCAGCGGGTTGCATTCACGAAGACGTGGGTCGCCACGAGGGCCTGGCTCCAGAGGAAGCTCGGGGCGCTCCCCGTCGAGATCCACACGGACGAGGCCGGCAACCTCTGGACGACCCTCGCGGGCCGGAGCGACAGGGCCCTCCTCATCGGAGGGCACATGGATTCCGTGCCGAACGGTGGGTGGCTCGACGGATGCCTCAATGTCCTGGCTGGGGTCGAGATACTGAGGCGGATCAACGCCGAATACGGCGGGCGGCCGCCCGTCACGGTCCGGCTCGTGGATTGGGCGGATGAGGAGGGCGCCCGCTTCGGCAAGAGCCTGTTCGGCTCCTCGGCCTGCGCCGGGACGCTCGAGATGGGCGAGGCGCGGGCGCTCAGGGACAAGGACGGGATCGGGCTTCCCGACGCGCTGCGGGAGGTCGGAATCGAATTCGAAAGCGTGAAGAAGAGCGGCCGGGAGCTCGCGAACGCCGCCGCATACCTCGAACTGCACATCGAGCAGGGTCCGGTGCTCCTCGACCTCGGCCTGCCGCTAGGAGCCGTCCTCGGCACTTTCGGGGTCGAGAGGCATGCGGTCACGTTTCACGGGCAGGCCGCCCATTCGGGCAGCACGCCGATGAACCGCCGCCGGGACGCATTCCTGGCCGCGGCCCGCATGTCCCCGGAGATCTACGGGATCGCGGAGCGAAACGGGGGTGTCTGCACGATCGGCTCCTGCTCGACGAGGCCCGGGATCGTCACGAGCGTCGTCGAGGAATGCCGGATCACCCTGGACCAGCGCCATCTCGACCCGGCGGCGCTTGCGAGGATGCTCGCCGAGGCCCGGGAGGCGGCCGGGCGGTTTGCCGCGCAAGGCAATGTCACGGTGTCCTGGGAGCGGATCTGGCAGATCGAGCCCATCCCGTTCAACGACGCCCTCATCGGGCTATGCGAGGAGTCGATCCGGGAGACCTGCGGCACGGCGCACCGGCTGCCGTCCGGGCCGCTTCACGACGCCGCCGAGATGGCCCGGGCGGGCGTTCCCACCGTGATGATGTTCGTCCAGAGCCTCCGAGGGATCAGCCATAACAAGATCGAGGACACCCGGGAGGAGCACATCGAGCTCTGCGTCGGGGCGTTCGACCGCCTCGCCTCGAAGGCGATCGCGTGGGTCAGCGGCGGCCGCTGACCAGCTCGTCGGCGAGGGCGCTGGCGCCGTAGACCTTGCGAAGGGCCTCGAGGATTCCGGCGCTGTGCACGCTCAGGGCGCGCGACTGCACGTCGTCGTAGGCCTGGTCCTCCGTGAGCGACTGGATGTTCCCGTCGAAGATGATGCCGACGAACTCGCCCTGGCGGTTGACCGTCGGGCTCCCCGAATTGCCGCCGATGATGTCGCAGGTGCTCACAAAGTTCAGCGGGGTGCGCAGGTTGAGCGCCTGCTTGGCCTCGAGCCACCGCGAAGCGAGATCGAACGGCTCGTGGCCCCTGTGCTCCTCCGAGCGCTGGAAGAGGCCGGCCATCGTGGTCATGGAGGGCACCGCGGTCCCGTCCTCCTCATAGCCCCTGACGGCGCCGTAGCTCAGCCGGAGCGTGAACGTGGCGTCGGGGTAGGTGCTCGTGCCTTCCACCTCGAATCGGGCCTTCCCTATGGCCGCCTGGGCCTGCCGCATGATCTCGTCCTGGGCCTCGCGCGTCTTGCGCAGGGCGCGGCTCTCGACGTCGACTAGGCGGGCGAGCTCGATCATGGGGTCGTGCGCGGCCAGGACCGCCGGAGCGCCGCCTGCGTAGAGCCTCCTCCGGAACGCCACGTCCCCGACCTTGGTGCCGAGGATCAGCTCGGCTGCGCGGGCTCGCGGCGACTTGCCTCCCAGCACGGCCTTCACCGTCGGATCGCCGTAGCCCAGCCGTTCCGTAAGGTCGGTCAGCGAGTCGCCGAGGCACAGGATCTCAAAGTCCGCGTAGATCGGCCTGTCTGAGAAAAGGTCGAACTCAAACGACTCGCGCCTGGCGTCGGAATACTCCGGCAGGCGCTCGCCGTCCGGCTTCGGCCGCTCGTCGCCCGCGCGCAGGAGCCTTCGGGCGATGTTGAACGATTCGGAGCAGAAGCCATGGGGGAGGTAATCCAGGGGGCCCTCAAGCAAGCGGTGGCGCAGGTAGTCGCGCGTGATGACCCGCTGGGCGGCCGCGATCTTCCCGTAGGCGGCGAGCGCCTCGGTCCCGTCCGCCTTCGCCGATAGCTGCCGCTTGAGAGCCTCCTCGGCCGCCTCCTTCGCCTTCATGAACGCCGGGCTCTGCAGGCCGGCGAGCATCCCGTCGTACACCTTGCGGGAATTCTGGTAGCCGAAGAAGTCATCCCGGGCCCGGCGGGAGTTCTCGTCGCTTCGCGCGCCCCAGGCGCCGAGCAGCACCTCGCGGCGCTTGAGCATGTGCAGCGCATAGGGGAACGACGTGTCGCGCAGGAACTCGAGCTCGGCGACGGTAAGGAGGCGCTCCGTGCGGCCGGGATGGCCTGACACGAAGACCGGGTCGCCGTCCTGGGCGCCCCGCACCGACCATTTCAGGAAATGCTCCGGATGGACCGGCTGCCCGTTCTCGTACACCCGGAAGATGCAGATATCGAGGTCGAAGCGCGGATACTCGAAGTTGTCGGGGTCGCCGCCGAAGAAGGCGGCCTGCTGGTCGGGCGCGAACACGAGGCGGATGTCGGTGTAGCGCTTGTACCGGTAGAGGTGGTAGGCGCCGCCCTCGTAGAGCGTCACGACGTCGCTGCGCAGGCCCGTCCCGTCGTGGGACTCCTTCTCGACCTGCGCGGTGACCCTGCGGCGCGCGCTGGCGGCCTCGTCGCCGGAGGCGCCCGCGGGTATGGCGGCGTTCACCCGGGCGGTCACGTCCTCGGTCGACTGAAGCACGTTGAGCTCGAGGTCGAGGCACTTGATCTCCTCGGCGGCCGTCTGGGCGTAAAATCCGTCCCGTGCGTAGTTCCTGCGGGAATCGCTCACCTTCTGGAGCGAGTCGAGGCCGACGTGGTGATTGGTGATGACGAGGCCGTCGCCGCTCACGAACGAGCCCGAGCCGCCGCTGTTGAAGCGCACGGACGCCTTCATGAGGTGGTTGAGCCACGCGTCGTCGGGCTGGAAGCCGTAGGCTGCCTGGATCTTCCCGAGGGGAGGGGAGGAGAACAGCCACATGCCCTCATCGGCTCGGGCGGACACAAGGAAAGCGGGGACAAGAACCGCCAGCACGATGGGGGCGAGCTTCATAAATGTTATTCCGTAAAGCCTTGGACCGCAAAACACAAGGATCAGTCCGCCGAACCGAAGAATTTGAGCGTCCGGCGCATCGACGCCACGAGGGCGTCGATCTCCCTTTCCTCGTTGTACACGTAGAAGCTCGCCCGCGCCGTGCTCGTCAGGCCCAGCCTTTTCATGAGGGGCTGGTTGCAGTGGTGGCCCCCGCGCAGCGCGATGCCGTCCTCGTCCGCGAAGGTGACGACGTCATGGGCGTGGATGTCCCGGAAGGCGAAGCTGACGAGGCCGCCGCGCTCGCCCCTGGGCCCGAGGAGGCGGATGCCCGGGAGTTCGGCCAAGCGCTCGTACGCCATCTTGGCGAGCGCGCCGTCGTGCTGCCGGATCGCCTCGCGGCCCAGCGAGTCGAGGAAGTCGCATGCGGCGCCGAGTGCTACTGCGTCGCCGAAATTGGGGGTCCCTGCCTCGAAACGCTCGGGCGGCGGCTTCCACCGGCTCTCATGGAAGTCGACGCTTGAGATCATGCCGCCGCCTCCCTGCCACGGGGGCATCGACTCGAGAAGGGCCCGGCGCCCAAAGAGGGCGCCGATGCCCGTCACGCCGGCCATCTTGTGCCCGGAGAAGGCCAGGAAGTCGCAGCCCATCGCCCGGACGTCGACCGGCATGTGTCCGATGGACTGCGCGGCGTCGACGACCGTGACCGCCCCCGCCTTCCGCGCGCGGGCGCAGAGCTCGGCGACCGGGTTGATCGTCGCGAGCGTGTTGGAGACGTGCGTGAACGCGAAGACCTTGACCTCGGGCGTCAGGAGGCGGTCCAGGGCCGAGAGGTCGAGGAGCCCCTCGTCGCCCGTCACAGGAAGGTACCTCAGGGCCGCCCCGGTCCGCCGGGCGACGAGCTGCCAGGGCACCAGGTTGCTGTGGTGCTCCATCTCGGTGAGCAGGATGACGTCGCCCTTGGCCAGATTCGCGCCGCCCCAGCTCGCGGCGACCAGGTTGATCGACTCCGTGGTGCCGCGGGTGAAAATGATCTCCTCGGGGGCGGCCGCGTTGACGAACCTCGCCACGCGCGCGCGCGCGCCCTCGTAGGCGTCGGTGGCGCGCATCGACAGCGCATGGAGGCCGCGGTGGACGTTGGAGTTGTCCCTCTCGTAAAAACGGTCCAGTGCAGTCATGACGGCCCTCGGCTTCTGGGTCGTCGCCGCGTTGTCGAGGTAGACGAGCGGATGCCCGTTCACCTGCTGGTGCAGCGTCGGGAACTCGTCGCGGATGCGGTCCCAGGTGGAGGGCATCGCGCTCAATCCGTGTGGCTTTCCGTCGTCGTCGGAGCCGGGTCGCCGCGCAGGGCGTTCAGCGCCGCATGCCATGAAAGGGTGGCGCACTTGATGCGGGCGGGAAAGGCGTGCACGCCCGCAAAGGCGCCGAGGTCGCTGATCTCCTCCGGCTCCTTGCCCGTGGTGACGATCTCGTGGAACCGGTCGTAGAGCCCTGCCGCCTCATCCGCCTTCTTGCCCTTGAGCAGGGTCGTCATGAGCGACGCGCTCGCCATGGATATCGCGCACCCCGAGCCCTCGAACGAGATGTCGGCGATCCTGTCGCCGTCCAGCCGCAGGTACACGTCGCACTGGTCCCCGCACGACGGATTGTCGCCGTGCGCCGAGCGGTTGGCTGTCGGGATCCTGCCCCGGTTCCGCGGCCTGCGGTTGTGGTCGAGGATGACGTGCTGGTACAGATCGGAAAGGTCCGACGACATGGTGGAAAGACACAGGTAACCGGACCCGACCGCGCGTCAAGGGCGGCCCGGGGGAATGCGCGAGGCCTAGGCGCGGCTGGCCTCGAGGCTTTCGCCCACGGCCTCGAGGAACTGGCGCACGTTGAAGGGTTTCGTGAGCGAGCGGTCGATCCCGAGGCGGGTGAGCGCGGCCATGTCCGAGGACGTGAAGCGGCCGCTCAGCATCAGAATGCGGCCCGGGAATTCGCGCTCGCGCAGCCGAGCCACGATGTCGATTCCGTTCATTCCGGGCAGGTTGACGTCGATGATGAGCAGGTCGTAGCTGCCGATGTTCTCCGCGAGGTGCTTCCACGCCTCCGAGCCGTCCCGGATGTTGCGGACCTGGTGGCCGCCGCGCCGGAGGATCTCGACGACCGAATCGGCGACGAGCACCTCATCCTCCACCAGCAGCACCCGGGCAGGCTTCGCTGGCTCGATGGGGACGGCCGCCGGCTTTGACTCCTCGACCGTGGGCCAGATGGGAAGGAACACGTGGAATGCGCTTCCCGCGCCGAGGGTCGACTCGACTTCCAAGCGGCCGCCGGCGTCGGTCACCAGGTGCCACGCGGTCGCGAGGCCGAGGCCCGTCCCCTTGCCCGCGCCCTTCGTCGTGAAGAAAGGCTCGAAGATGCGCTCGATGATGTCGGGCGGCATTCCAAGCCCGTTGTCCCGGACGGTGAGGCGCTGCCAGCCGAGAAGCGTCGCGCCGCCGTGTCCCCTCGGCATCTCAAACGCCGCGGGGGGCAGCTGTTCCGCCTCGACGGTTATCTTCGGCGTCCATGCCGCCGGATTGCGGCCCGCCAGCCTCTCGAGGAGGGCGTCTCGCGCGTTGAGGAGCAGGTTGAGCAGGACCTGATTCAGGTCCGTGGCGTTCAGGTGCAGGGGCAGCAGGTCGGGCGGGATCGAATTCTCCCATGAGATCCTCCGGTCGATCGTGTTCTTGAGGAGATCAAAGCAGCCCCGCGCGATGGCCTCGAGGCGGACGGACTCGGCCTTGTGCTCGACCTTGCGACCGAAGGTGAGCAGGCGGCGCGTGAGCTCGGCCGTCCGCTGCACGGCCAGCGAGATCACCTCGATGTCCTGCTGCAGGGCCGTGTCCTCGGGCCGCGACATCTGGATCTCCCCCGCCTTGAGCATGACCGGGGTCAGGAGGTTGTTGAACTCGTGTGCGATCCCGCCCACCAGCTCGCCGACCGCGCGCAGCCTCCTGGACTGGGAGACCTCGGCATCCTGCTGCCTGCGCTTCGTGATGTCCTCGACGAGGACGCAGATCCTCGCGGCCGCCGGGCTGTCGGGCGATGCTAGGGGAATCGCGGTCACCTCGAGGATCCTCTTGCCGATCTTGAGAGAGGTTTCGCTCGTGTAGACATGGCCGTCGGCCATGGGGTGCGCTATCGCCTCGCTCAGGTGCCGGCGGATGTCCTCGGACACCGGCAGGGAATCGAGGGGCTGGCCCGTGGCCTCGGAGGCGTCGACGAAGTAGAGGGCGCACGCCTGCCGGTTCATCGACAGGATGCGCGCCCCAGGCAGCCCCGCATCGATCACCGTCATAGCCATCGGGATGTTGTCGTAGAGCGCCTGGAGGAGCGCCTGCTGCTCGGCGAGCGCGGAGGCCTGCAGGGAGATCGCCTTTCTCAGCTTCCTCTGGCGGAAGTATCCCCACAGGGCCACGATGAAGCCGATCTCCAGCGCGATGGAGGCGGCGAGCTTGAGCTCGTCCACGCTCAGGATGTACAGGCCGAATTGGCTGAAGTTCTTGCGGTAGATCCGGTCGTATTCGCCCGTGCGCTGGACGATCGCGATGCCCTCGTTCAGGCGCGCGAGCAGCTCCTCGTCCCCCGGGCGGGCTGCGAAGGCCTGCTGGATGTCGTAGCCGTCAAAGGGCCTTCCGAGGACCTTTATGTTGTTCAGGTGGAGCTTGCGCGCGACGGACAGCTCGGTGAGCTGCGACAGGAAGCCGCCCTCAAGCTCGCCCGTCGAGATCCTCTGCAGCAATTCCTCCTGGGTCGTGACCCGGACAATTTGCGCCTCGATGCCGTTGTCCCGGAGAAGTCTCTCGCCGAGCCCTGTCGTCCCGATCACACCGAACGGAAGGCCGCTCAGGTCCTTCAGGCTGCGGACAACGCCGTCGGAGCGCACATACACGCAGCCCTGGAGGCTCAGGAACGGGGTGCTGAACGCGGCGTACGCCTGCCGCGCAGGCGTGATCCCGTGGTACTGGAGCAGGTCGAATTCGCCGCGCTGGAAACGTCCGACGACCTGATCCGTCGGCCCAGGGATCCGCTCGATCCGGAGATTCACCGCCTTGGCGACGGCGTCGAGCACGTCGGCCGTGAACCCGGCAAGGTGTCCCTCCGAATCAATGTACGAGTAGGGATAGGCGTCCGTGAACACGCCGACCCTGAGCGGCTGGCGCTGCGAAAGCGGCGCCGGCGGAACTGGGCTCTCGGCGGCGGGGGCCGCGGGCACGCGGGGCAGGGCCCCGAGGAACAGGCAGATGATCTTCCACCCGCCGAAGCGCCGGATAGAGAGTAACATGGATCCCTCTACGACTGGGCAATTCGCGCGGATCGGACAATCCGAATCGCCGTCCGCGCCGGTGGATAACTACGCATTGCGACGGCTGGCGGCGCCTCGGCAGGCAGGTCGCGCTTCCCGGATGAGCGCCGGCGGATCCCCATGGCGATCAGCCGTGGCGGCCCTTGAAGGTGAGCTCGGCGACGCCGCTCTTGTCGAGGCCGCCGAGGCCCAGGCTAACGAGCCTCTCGAATTGCAGCCTGGCCGCGGCGGCTATAGGCAGCTGGAGCCCGGCCTCGCATCCGAGCACCCATGCGATGGTGCTGTCCTTCGCGGCGTGTGCCGCGGAGAAATAGCATTCGTGGGCCCGGTTCTGCATGTCCTCCCCGTCGGTCTTGAGCACCTGCGACTGGGCGCCGGTCTGCGCAAAGACCTCGCGGAGCATGTCGAGGTCGTGGCCCAGGGCGGCGCCGAGCCCGAGGCCTTCCGCGAGTGCCGCGGTGTTGGCGTTCATCACCATGTTGACGAGCGCCTTCACCTGCGCCGCCCGGCCAGCCCGGCCCACGAAGCGGAGCGCGGTGCTGAGCCTCTCGAGGATGGGCCTCACCCGCTCAAAGCACCGCCTTTCGCCTGCGCACATGAGGTACAGCGTGCCCTGGCGCGCCTGGGATATGGATGAGGCCATGCAACCCTCGAGTGCCATGGCGCCCCACCTTTTCGCCCGGCGCCCGACCTCCACGTGCGTCTTCGGCGTGACCGTGGCGCAGTTGACGAACACCTTCCCCCTCGCACGGACAAGGAGCGAGTCCCCATGGACCGCAAACACGCTCAGCTGGGCGGAATCGTCCGTGACGACGGTGAAGATGACGTCGGCCGCGGCGGTCACCGCGGCGAGCGTGCGCGCATGCCTTGCGTCGAGCTCGCGGGCCAGCGCCGCCGCGGCGGGCCGGTGGGCGTCGTACACGGCCGTTATCCGGTAGCCGCAGTCGCCGAGCCGGCGCGCCATATTCGCTCCCATCCGCCCGACACCGACGAAGCCGATTTTTTCCTTCATGGCGGTAAATTTGATGTTCGCCGGGGGCCCTTTTGGACCACAATCATGGGGAGGTTGCTTGCGGGCAATACCCTTGTAGGGGCAGGCTCCCTCAATCCCTATGAATCCAGCACGGTTTATTCGATCCGCGGGAATAGCGGATTCGGAATTGTCGGTTGTCATGATGGGCAGATGTGAAACCCGCGTCCTTATTGCCCGTTTCAAGACTCGTAAACCCGATGCCTGACGAGCCCACCAGCCATCGGGACTTCGCCGTTCTGTATCGTGCAACATTATATCCATTAAGACGTTACTTAACACGCCTTCTCGGCAACCCGAGCGAGGCCCAGGACGTGGCCCACGATGCCTACATGCGGGTGTATCCTGTGATGAGCAGGCAGCCGCCGGATCGGCCCGCGGCGCTTCTCTACACCGCGGCCCGCCGGCTGGCGATCAACCGCCTCAAGCGCCGCAGCATTTCCCCGGTCTCACGCGAAGAGCTCAGGCCCGAGTCGGCGGCCTCGTCCACGCCGGGCGTCGCGCAGCAGGTGATGGCGCGCCAGGAGCTGGATCTCCTAGAGCAGTCGATTGCGCAACTACCTGAAGGCTGCCGTGTTGTGCTTTTGCTGCGCAAGATTGAGCAGCTCTCGCACCGCGAAATCGCCGACCGCCTCGGCATCGCCGTCAGCACCGTCGAAAAACAGCATGCGCGCGCCCTGCGATTGCTCCGCGCAGCCATGGAAAGGAAGTTAGACTCATGAACCAGTCCCAACATGTCCCCGACACGGATGCCGAGGACCAGGCCGCCCTCTGGGCCGCCCGGCTAGAGGGCTCCTCGCTCAACGCCGCCGACCGCGCCGCGCTCGATGCATGGCTTGGAGAGGATGCAGACCGTCGCGCGCTGCTTTCGCAGTACTGTCAGTTCTCCTCTGATCTCGACCGCCTTCTGCCGACGCTCGTGGCATCGGGCGCCGTTGCAATTCCCCGGGAAACGCCGGTGCGCAGGCAGTGGAACCCGTGGGTCGTCGCCACCGCCGGGTTGTCAGCGGCCGCTGTGGCGGTGGCCGCCATATGGCTGGTCCACCCGAGGTTGCGGCTCGACACCATAGCGACCTCCGTCGCCCAGCGCAGGGAGTTCACGCTTGCCGACGGCACCCGGGTCGAACTCAACGCCAACACCAGCGTGGTGGTGGAAAACGGCCGGGCGGAACGGCGGGTGCGTCTCGCCAACGGCGAGGCGTACTTCATCGTGAGCAAGGACAAGGCCCGCCCGTTCATCGTGGAGACTCCGGCGGGGTCCGTGCGCGTGACGGGCACCATTTTCAACGTGCGCACCGAGGCGACCACGGAGCTCGACGTGACGGTGGTCGAGGGCTCGGTGCAGGTGCGTCCGGGGGAGACGACCGGCGCCCAGTCCGCGGGCCCCGTTGACATCGGCGCCGGCGACAACCTGTACGCGGGCAGGCAGGGATTGGCCGTGCGGGCGCTGTCCGCCGGCGCCCTCGATGACACGCTTGCCTGGAGGCAGGGGCAGATTGTGTTTGACGGCGTCACGCTCGGCGAAGCCCTTTCCCGCTACTCCCGCTACCACGGGCGCCAGATCACGGCGACGGCGGGCGCCGCGCGGATTCGGATCAGCGGGCGGTTCAGCCTCGACAGCCTCGACGATTTCCTGGCATGGCTCGAATTGGAGCTCAATGTGCGCGTGACGCCCGACCCGGGCGGATCCGTTCGCGTGAGCCTGCGCACCGAATAGGCGGGCCCCGGCCCTCGTTGATCAGCCGAAAATCCCCAATCAACCGCACAGCCGCCCCAATCATCCGCCGCTTGCTGCTGGGAATCGCAGGCATGATTCCCGCTGCGCTCCTGGCCGGTCCGGTCGATTTCAATCTTCCGGCCCAGCCGGCCGACGGGGCGCTGATGACTTTTTGCAAGCAGGCAAGAGTCGAGATGCTGTTTTCCTACGACGAGCTGCACAAGGCGACGTCCTCCGAGGTCGTCGGCCGGATGGAGCCCGAGGAGGCGCTTGAGCGCCTTCTCAAGGGCACCGGATTCGAGGCGCGGCGCAGCGGTCGGGGCAGGTATGTAGTGAGGCCGGTCGCGATGCCGACGGGCTCGATCCGGGGCCGTCTGCTGACCCCGGGGGGAACGGGCGCGCAAGGCATCCATGTGGTGATATCCTCGCTGCGCATGGCGGAGGTCACCGATGGATCCGGCGCGTTCGCATTCGCATCGGTGCCCCCCGGCACGTACCAGCTCTTCGTGGCTGGGGCGGGTCTCCAGACCTTGCAGATCGACGACGTACGCGTGACCGCCAATCGCGTGCTGACCCTCGACGCCCTCACGATGCAGACAGCCAGCGACCCGGCTAGGCTCGAACCCTATGTCGTCGAGGGCAAGCTGGCGCGGTCGTGGTTCCTGGACGACGCCGGCGCCCCTGCGGCGCCCCGGGTGGCCATCGGCGACATCGACCAGCCCCGCTCGGAGAACGACGCCCTGGACTATCTCATCTTCTCGCGGGACCAGATCGCCCGCAGCGGAGTGGTCAGTCTGAACCAGTTTCTCCGCACCGAGCTCCTGCAGAGCGACGCGACCACGCTTCCCCCGGACCAGAACGGAAGCGTACACAGTTTCGTCTCGGCCAGCACCAACCTCAACCTGGGGGGCTTCACCCCCAGCGCCGACGCCACCATCGTGCTCGTCGACGGCCGGCGCCTCCCCGAAATCGTGACTGCCCTTCCCGGGGACCTTAAGACCGCGCTCGCGCCTCAGCCCGATGTGAACGTCATTCCGATCAACATGATTGAGAGGGTGGAGGTGCTGCCGGTTTCCGCGTCGGCCATCTACAGCGGCAGTCCCGTGGGCGGCGTGATCAACATCGTGCTGCGCCCGGACGTAAACACGACGGAATTGACCACCACGTACACCAACGCGCTGGGGAGGTTCGACGCGCCCCAATCGACGACGTCGCTGTTGCACGGCGAGACCCTGCTCGGCGGGAAGCTCCACGTGCGGCTCAACGCAACGTTCACGCAGGTGACGCCGCCCACGGAGTCGAATCTGGGCTATATCCGGGCGAACCTCCTGGCACACCCCGAGACGGAGGACGATCTGTACCGCGCGACGCCGAATGTGAGCAGCGCCAATTCCTCCCCGCTCTTCGGCCCGGGCACGCCGTCCATCACGTCCGTGGCGCCTGGCGCGGACGGCTCGGGCGGACTCGCGGCTTTCGCCGGCCGGCAGGGCGTGCAAAGCCTGGGCCTTTACCAGCCTCCCGGCGGGGGGCTGGCGGACACGCCCAACAGCCTCGACTACCCCTACGGCAGGAAGGAGCGAAGCATCTCATTGTTCGGATCTGTGATCTACGACGTGCTCCCTTGGCTTCAGGTGGGCCTCGACGCCATGGCCGGCCGGACGGTGAACAACACCGGCTGCAGCGTCTTTGATGGCAACTTGACCGTGCCGGCGAATTCCCCGTTCAATCCCTTTAGCCAGGCGGTGAATGTGACGTTGAATGAGACCGCGCCGCGCCTCGGCGCGGATTACGACGAGGCGCATGTCGACTATTATTCCGCGGTGCTCGGCCTCCTCGTGAGGCTGCCGGACAGCTGGCAGGCCTCGATCGACGCCCAGTACGGCCTGAGCATCACCCGGTATCGGGGTTTGGAGGGCGTGGACAATGCCCGCTGGCAGCAGCTGGTCGACAATGGGACCTACAATCCCCTGCGCGACACGCAGTCCTACGGCCCACCGCAGCAGTTCTACGACCAGGCGCTGGTCTACTACGGGGCCGAGGGGCGCTTCGTCACACTGGGCGACTACGACACGTTCGACTCCTCGCTGCGGATTATGAATCCGTCGCTCCGGCTGCCGACCGGCGACGCAACCGCGACGTTCGGGGGCGACTACCGGCTTGCCCGCCTCGCGAGCTACGTCGACAAGCTGAGCTACGGGGACGGCTCGCTCGTGGCGCCTCCGATCGCGTGGGTCGGCCGCACGCTCCAGCGCATCAGCGCATTCGGCGAGCTTCAGGCGCCGCTCCTGCCGTCCAAATGGCTCCCGAAGTGGGTGAAGGGGGTCGAGACCGACCTGGCGGCACGCTATACCGCGTCGGACATCGCCCATGAGGCCTATCTAGCCCCCACGGGCGCGCTGAAGGTCGACTTAGCGGGCGGTCTCTCGCTTCGCGCCACGTACGCCACCTCGAACCGGTTTCCCCCGCCGGTCTTCAGCAGCTCGCGCGAGACGTCGACAAGCACGGGAGGGACGGGCGCGTTGGCGACCGTAGAGATTCACGATCCGCTCCGCCAAAACCAAAGAGAATACCCCCTGGCCGGCGACGCGATCAACCTCAACCTGGTTCCGGAGGCGGCGGTCACCCAGACGGCGGGAGTCATCTTTCAGCGCGGAAAGGTTCATCGCTTCCGGGTGTCGGTGGATTTTGTGGATACGGTGACATCCGGGGAGGAGACGTATCTGGACGCCCAGGGGGTCGTGGATTTGGAGAACATCTTCCCCCAGCGGATCGTTCGCGCGCCGCTGGCGCCTGGCGACACGAACAGCGCCGGCCTCATAACCTCGGTGTTCACGGGCACTTTCAACACCGCATGGCGGCATTCCGAGAACTGGAACACCTCCCTCGACTACCGGTGGACGGACTGTCTGGGGGGCACGCTCGAGGCGTATTGCCGGTGGGTCTGCTACCAGAGCTACGAGCTGGAGGTGCTTCCCAACACTCCCGCGGTGGACGAGCTGCGCAGGCCGGACGGCTCGACACCCGGCCTGCTGAGGCAGCGAATGAATTTCGGAGGCGGATGGTCCAACCACGCGTTCGGCTTCGGCATGGACGGGCATTACTTCCATTCGCGAATCCTGCCGGAGGGCGAATGGTCCAGCCAGGGCGGCGACCAGGTCGACCCGTATTGGCAGTTCGACGGGTACCTGCAGAGCGACCTGGGCCGATGGCTGCCCTGGAAGAGCACCCATTACAGCCTGCGCGGCCAGCTGCGCGTCGACAATATCCTCGACGCCGGGCCGCCCAGGTACGCCGACGACCCCTCCGGCGCGGGCGTGCAGTCCTACGGTGACTGGCGGGGCCGTGTCTATTCCCTCTCCTTGACCGTCACTTTCTGACCGGGCGGCCGGCCGGAATAGCGGGTTTCCTGCTCCCGGGTGTCGTATCAGATGGCCGCCGGGAGCGAGCACGCTCCCGGCAGGCGGAAACCATCCAACCCTCTCCCTTGTCAATCATCCATGGCCGGTTCCCAGTTCCCCAGAACCCCACCCGGATCGCCGGGGAAGCACCGACGCCCGGCCGGCCGCGCGGGGGGGCCGGCTGCGACTATCTGGATGAGCCGCCCGAACCGCGCGCCGCAGCCGGGGTCAATGTCTGCCGGAGCCTTATGAGATCGGCAACCGACCGCGAATGGGGAAACGGGCAGCCCGCGAGGGCCTTCACGCCCGAGGACGAGGCGCATTTGCACGACGCCCTGAAGCGCTGCTCGCCCTCCACCCGCGAGGCCGCCCGCGAGTTCCGGAGAACCGGCAGGGCCGACTACCTGCCCGTGATAGTCGACGGGCTGATCGAGCACTACGTCGAGCCCGACGTGCGGGCCAAGCTGTCCCGCGCCGACGACGGCCTCAGGCTGGTCGAGGACCTGGCCATCGACTCGCTCACCCTGCTGGAAATCGTGTACCTCGCCGAGGACGTGCTCCAGGTCACAATCGACAACGATGAGCTCCGCCCTTTCCGCACGGTGGGCGACGTCAAGGATTTCTTCGCAGCCAAGCTTCAGCGCGTGTGTCCGCGGGGGCTGGCCCCCTCGTCCGGCAACCCCGGGTAGAGGGCCGCGCCGGGCCACCTCGCGGGGCCGGCGCCTACGGCCGGCGGTGCGCCTGCTCGCACCGCGATGTTTCGGCGGGCGCAACGGAGCGGGCGGGATAGCGCCAACCCGCGGAAGCCGCGGCTGGCCGGACCCGAGCCGCGGATTTCCGCTGACAATCGGCCCCTGGAAGGGCAAGCATGCTCCGATCTGATTGTTCGCCAGCGTCATCCGATGAAATGCCGGTTGCTCCAGCCACTGCTCGCCCTCGGCCTCGTTGCCGCCGGCGGAGCCGGCAACGTTTGGGCCGACGAGTCGCGCGTGATCGTGTTCGGCACCGGCCATCGGATCATCGCCAAGGGTGAGCCGATAACCGAGCTGGATCAGGACGCCTATTCGCAGGATCTCATCGCCATCGTGGCAAAGGCGGCGGGATTGAAGGCCAGGATTGTGGAGAAGGACTCCTTGAACGAGCTGGTCGTGGCCTTGGCGAGCGGCGAGATCGACGTGGTGGCGATGGTGGCGCGGGTCCCCGAGCGCTCGGGCTCGATGCTCTTCTCCGTGCCGCACGTCCGCGGGGCCCTGGTAGCGGTGACGCGATCCGACGACGTGCAGCCTGCATCGGTCGCGGACCTGAAGGGCAGGTCCATCGCGCTTGCGGCGGACACGCTTCAATACAACTACGCCAAGAAGAAGGGCTGGCTCGGAAACGCGCTCGTCCTTAACTCGGGCAACAGCGGGTTGGAGCTGGACGCCGTCGCGAACGGAACCTCCGACGTCGCGATCCTGAACGAGTTCTCCGCAATCAGCATGATCGAGAGGCTCGGCCTCAAGAAGAGCCTGAGGATCGCGATGACGCTGCCTGAATCCATGACGGAATTCTGCATGGCGGTGCGGCCGACCGACGGTGAGCTGCTCGCCCAACTGAACGAAGGCCTGTTCATAGCGGGCCAGCGCGGCGACCTGCAGCGGAATTATGAGAAGTGGTTCCACCAGTTCGAGATGTCCGGACTGCTCCAGCAGTACGTCAAGAAATGGCTCCTTCTCGGGGCGGCCTCGGTGGTGCTGGTCGCGCTGCTCAGCTGGGGGCGTGTGCGCTACAGCCTGCGCAACGCCCAGCGGCGCACGGAGGAGGTCGCGCGGCTGGTGGAGGCGCGGACGGGCGAGCTGGCGGCGGCAAACCGACAGCTGCGCCATTCCGAGGAGAAATTCTCGAAGGCGTTCCGGGCGAGCCCCGATGCCATCACGATAACCCAGAATTCGGATGGGGTCTTCATCGACGTCAACGAGGGCTTCACCCGGCTTTTTGGCTATGGCCGCTCGGAGGTACTGGGGCACACCGCGATCGGCCTCGATCTGTGGAATTCGCCAAGGGATCGCGGCAGGGTGCTGGAGGACCTGCGGAACAATGGCCGGGTCCAGGATGTTTCCCTGCTACTGCGCAGGAAGGGCGGGGGGATTCGCACGTGCGCCGTCTCAATGGAGCTGATAAAGATCGGCGACACGGACTGCACGGTGACCGTCGTCCGGGATATCACCGAGAGGGAGCGCGCCGCGGCGGCCCTGCGCGAGAGCGAGGCGCGCTTCCGCACTCTGGTCGAGTCGGCGCCCGAGGCGATCATCGTGTTCGACCCCGACTCCCGGCAGGTGACCGACGCGAACGAGAATGCGCTGCGTATGTTCGAGGCGTCGCGCGAGGAGCTGCTGGCTGCCGACATCGACCGGCTCTCGCCGCAGCTGCAGTCGGACGGGCGGGCCTCGGACAAGGCCGTCCGCGAGCTGATCCGCCGCACGCTCGCCGGCGAGACGCCCGCGGCGGAGTGGATGGCCCTGAGCCTGCGCGGCCGGCCGATTTCGGTCGAGCTGCGGCTCGTCCGCCTGCCTGCGGTTGGGCGGAATCTGGTGCGCGGCTCCCTCACCGACATAAGCGACCGCAAGCGCCTCGAGGAACAGCTGGGCCAGGCCCAGCGCATGGAGTCGATCGGACAGCTCGCGGGGGGCATCGCCCACGACTTCAACAACATCCTCACCGTCATACAGGGCAACGCCTCGCTGCTCCTGTCCGACGAGAGTTTCCCCCAGGCCTACAACGACACGGTCCAGCAGATCGCGCAGAGCAGCACGTTCGCAGCGGGTCTCACGCGGCAGCTGCTCGTCTTCAGCCGCAAGCAGATGATCCAGCGCGCGGCCCTCGACATCAACGCGGTGATCCAGCACACGTCGAGGCTCCTGCGCCGGGTGATCGGCGAGGACATATCGTTCGAGGTGCAGCTCGCCGGCAACCTGCCGCAGGTCTTTGCGGACAACGGCATGATCGAGCAGGTGCTTCTGAACCTCGTGGTTAATTCGCGGGACTCCATGCCTCGCGGCGGCCGCCTCACGATCACGACCTCCCTGGTCGAGCGGGACGAGGCGTACCGCCGGCGCGTGCCGCAGGCGCTCGTCGGCCTCTACGCGTGCATCGCCGTGGCCGACACGGGCTCGGGCATTTCCGCGGACATCATGCCTCGGATCTTTGACCCGTTTTTCACCACCAAGGAAGTCGGCAAGGGAACCGGTCTCGGCCTGGCGACGGTGTACGGCATTGTCCAGCAGCACCAGGGGTGGATCGAACTGGACTCCAGCGTCGGCGTGGGCACGGAGTTTCGCGTTCACTTCCCGTGCATGGAGGCGGCTGCGGGGTCTCCGCCCCAACCCGCCCCCGACGAGTCGCGCGAAACCCGAGCCGAGACGATCCTCGTCGTGGAGGACGAGGCCCTGGTGCGCCTGACCAGCTGCACCATCCTTCAGCGCGGCGGCTACCAGGTGCTCGAGGCGGCATCGCCGCGGGCGGCGCTCGAGCTGTGGGCGGCCAATCGCGACAAGGTCGATCTTGTGTTCACCGACGTCGTCATGCCGGGCGGGATGACGGGCCGCGATCTCGTTGAGATTCTGCGCCGCGACCGCCCGGACCTGAAGGCCCTCTTCACAAGCGGCTACAGCTCCGACCTCCTGGGGCACGACTTCGTGCGGACTTCCGCCAGTTTTTTCCTGCAGAAGCCGTTCGGCGCCGCCGAACTCAAGCGGATCGTCAGCGAGTGCCTGCGTTCCGGCTCAGGCGTGCGCCCGGTCGTGGGGCCTTGTGATCCCGTCTCGGGGACCGGATGATCCCGGCCGTGCCACCGGGGGGGCCGCCAAAGACGGTGGTTGCGCCGTAGGGCCCGATCGGCCGATCTTTGCCGCCATGGCAGCAACGGGGCACTTCGCGGGACGCACGGCCGTGCGCTGGGGCATCATCGGCTGCGGCGACGTGACCGAGGTGAAGAGCGGACCCGGCTTCCAGAGGGCGTCGGGTTCGCAGCTCGTGGCGGTGATGCGCCGAAACGGCGCGCTGGCGGCCGACTATGCCATGCGCCATGGCGTGCCGCGTTGGTACGACAGCGCCGATGCGCTCATCGCCGACCCCGAGGTCGACGCCGTGTACATCGCCACGCCGCCCGGGTCGCACGCATCCTTCGCCCTCGCGGTCGCCGCCGCGGGGAAGCCCGCCTATGTCGAAAAGCCGATGGCGCGCCACGCGGCCGAGTGCGACCGCATGATGGAGGCTTTCGCGTGCGAGAGGCTTCCGCTCTTCGTGGCCTACTACCGCCGCCGGCTGCCCTGCTTCCTCAAGGTGGAGGAGCTGCTCAGGTCGGGCGCCCTCGGCCGGGTCACGGGAGTGACCTACCGCTTCTCCGAGCCGAATCACCGCAAGGGCGACCAGTGGCGAACGGACGCCGAGCTTGCCGGAGCCGGCTATTTTCTCGACCTGGCGTCGCATGCCCTCGACCTCCTGGACTATCTCGTCGGGCCGCTGACGGATATCACAGGCAGGGCGGCAAACATGGCCTCGGCCTACGCTGTGGAGGACACCGTCGCCCTCGGTTTCCGAACGGCCTCCGGGGCGCCGGGCTCGATGGCATGCAATTTCGCTGGCGCCGCGAGCGACGACAGCATGCGCCTCACGGGCACCGAGGGGGAGCTTTCGTTTCCCATGTTCCGGTCGGAGCCGTTCCGGTGGGAAGGCGCCGCGGGGGTACAGCTCCTCGACCTGCCGTATCCGCCGCATGTCGCGCAGCCCCTCATCCAAAGCGTGGTCGACGACCTGCTTGGCCGCGGCGTCTGCCCAAGCACGGGCGAATCGGCCCGGCGCACCTCGCGCGTCATGGACCAGGCGCTCGAGGGATACTACGGTGGGCGAAACGACGCCTTCTGGACGCGCCCGGAGACGTGGCCTGGGCGGAGGATCCCGTCACCCGCAAGCGCCGGGAGGGGCGGGTAGGGCAGGAGGACTGCGCAGCACGCGGCCCGTGTCGTCCCAGCAGGGAGGAACTCGCTGCGGGATTCTTTCCCCTCCTCAACCGGCTCGCGATCCGATGAGTTCGCAGAACTTCTCGAGGTCGATGTTGCCGCCGGAGACGATCGCAACGATCGGGCCCTGGCCGGCCTTGCCCGTCAGCGCGGCGGCGAGCGGCAGGGCTCCCGCGCCTTCCGAGATGACTCGGGCCTTTTCCGCCATGAGCCGCATGGCCCTCCTCGTCTCCTCCAGGCTCACCACGATACAGCCGTCCACCAGAGGCTTCATGCGCTGCCACATGCGAGGGAAGACGCTCTGGCCGCCGGCGCCGTCGACGAACGAGGGCTTCCATTCCTTGAAGACCTGCGGAGATCCCATGGCGAAAGAGAGCGCCGCTGGGGCCGCGGTCTCCGGTTCGGCGCCCCAGACCCGGATCTCCGGTTTCAGCGCCTTGACTGCGCTGCCCACGCCCGAGATGAGCCCGCCGCCGCCTATGCTCGCAATGATCGCGGCCGTGTCGGGGGCGTCTTCAAGAATCTCCAGGCCCATGGTTCCGTGACCGGCGATGAAATTGTGGTCGTCGAACGGGTGCACAAACGTCCCTTCCGCACCGGGGAACGAGCGCTCCTCGAGGGCCTTCCATGCGACACTGTAAGGCACGGGGATGAGCTTGGCGCCGAGCGCCTTCATTCGCCCGGTTTTTGAGGCCGGTGCCGTCTCAATCACGACGACCGTGCATGGCACGCCCGCCTTCCTGGCCGCGTAGGCGACGCCTTGCCCGGCGTTTCCGGCGCTGATTGTCCACACGCCGCGCCTGCGCTCGGACTCGGGCAGCATCGCCACGGCATTGGCGGCTCCCCGCAGCTTGTAGGCGTTGATCGGCTGGAGGTTCTCGAGCTTGAGCCGGATATCGGGGTAGCCCGGCCCCAGTTCCAGGCGGACCAGCGGCGTGCGCACGATCGTGTCCGAGATGCGCGCGCGCGCCTCCCGTATCTCAGCCAGCTCTATGGGGCGGACAGTTTCAGGCGCCGTGGGCATCTTTCGTCACCCTTCGGGCTCCTGTTGGGGCGAGTGCGGCGCCGTCGTCATTTCGTTGAAGGTACGAAAGCGATGCACTCGACCTCCACCCTTGCGCCAAGGGCGATTCCGCTCGCAGCAAGCGCGCTGCGGGCGGGAAGGTTCGCCCCGAAGTATTCGCGGTAGACCTCGTTGAACGCGGGCCACTCACTGATATCCGCGAGGAAGACGGTGCATTTGACCACATGAGCTAGGGAACTTCCGTGGCGCTCCAGAATCGCCTTGAGGTTCTTGATTGCTCGGCGAGCCTCGGGTCCGATTCCCCCGGCCTCCAGGGTCAAGCTGCCGGGAAAAATCCCTATCTGGCCGGATACGTACAGCGTATCGCCCAACTTGACCGCCTCGGAGAAAGGCAGCGGCACCCCTCCGGTGGGCGGCATGGGGAAATATCGCGGTCGGGAGGAGTCACGCCCGTGATTCTTGTCTTGAGCCATGAGCGCAGAGGCTGCGCTCGCGAGACTAGGACACAATGCTGAACGTAGCGACGCGACCGATGAACGGCATCGCCCGTCTCCTGCTTAGAATGGGCGAACAAGAAGTCGGTTCTCTCTGAATGAGCGAGCCGACGAAATGACTCCCTTGGTCAACCGCTCCTCTATGTCCCCATCTGGCCGCGGCGAACTACGGCTTCGCGGGCGGAACGAGATCGTTGGCTGAGTCTGCGCGGAGCCAGTGGCCGTCTCGCTTCACCCACGTATCAGTGGGCTCGCAGGAGAAACACTACGATTGAGTCTCGTTGCAGGAGGAAACGCTTACGTTGGATCCGGCAACTTGAGGGACCTACCGCAGCCGCACCAAGCGTGAGATGATAAGCAGGGTACACAGCAGCAAGAATAAGAGGATATAGGCACTGTTCAAAACAGTGCTCGCCATATTCCAACCGCGATATTGGGGCGTCTTGATTCCGACAATCGCGGCGGACAGTGCAGGAAGCGAAAAAAGGGGAAGCAGCATGACGAAGGTCAGATAACCGACCTCGAGGACCCTATTCGCACGAAAAATGGTTTTGTCGCCCGGACCCGAGTCAAAACTCATCAGGATAATCTGAAACATGATCCCAACAATCGGCGTGGCACAGATAATCAGTGGGCGGGATTTCCAAGGATTAGTCATGAACGTCAATGCAGCCTGAGGTGCTTGTGGATGGCAATCGATATGGGAAGCGGGAAAGGGGACAAAACTTTCCGAGGCGAAGGTCGTTCAAACGTGGTCATTGAGGAACCGCTCAGCTTCGACCGTCTCCCTGAATAACTGGCGATGACGTTTCCCATCCCCCCAGAGGCCAAGGTTGGTCACGTATCCGATGACCTCGCCATGTCGTTTGAATGGAGTGATGTGTCCGATAGGCGGCCCAGGTGGCAGGTCCCTGCCCCAGTTCGACTCGAAAGACCCAACAAACGGCCCAACAACTCAGGCTTCGAGGGGACGATCTCAGACTCAAATCCCAGTCTGCTGATTCACCCTAACTCGTTGCCTATGAAAATGGCGGAGAGGGAGGGATTCGAACCGCCGCCGGCCTAACAACAGATAAGCTTCGCTGTGCGTGCTTTGAATTGTTTAGTAGTGAGTTAGAACTAGAGACAGGGTGCAGAGAAGTGCAGTGAAAACAAGTAAGAAACAGGGTCGCTGGCAAATCCGTGGCAAATTTTCAGGTCGACGCGCCACTGAACTTCAAGACGCGGAGCGGGTACCTCATGCTATTCATCTAAAGATCGATTTTGGACGGCAGATTGAGCTCCAGCCAGTAGAGGCAAAGGTCGCGCATGGCATTTTGTATGGTATTACGTGCTCTGACCATCCGGATAAAGCGTCGGCTGAGTAGCGCGGGCGAGTTCGATGTCGGGAGTTCTGTTCACCGCGATCATTATCCGCCTTTCGGCACTCCGAAGCCGGAGATGAGATTAAGCCTCGTTCAGCTAGACTGGGATTTCCTTCACGATGAATGGAATTTCGACGCGCACGGTCGTGCCTTTGCCGCGCTCGGATTCGATGGTCAGGCTTCCGCCGACCATTTCAACACGTTCTTTCATGCCAACGAGGCCCAAGCGTTTTGGGTTTTTCGCCGAAACGATTTTCTCGACGAGAAATGATCTCCCGTTGTCGCTAATCTCCATCCGGATCGCACCCGAAATCTTACTAATGTTCATCTTGATCTCAGTGGCACGCGCATGGCGAGCGACGTTGGTGAGTGCTTCCTGCGCCACGCGGAACAGCACGGTCCGCTCGTCATCGCCCAATGCCTCGACGCCACCGAAGGCCGTCATCTGAATCTTGACTTTTTCCCGCTCCGCCAGGCTTTTAATATACGCATGGAGAGCCGGGATCAGACCGAGGTCGTCCAGAACCGCCGGCCGCAGTTCGCGAGCGAATCGGTGGACCTCGATCACGGATTTTTCCACCAGCCGCTGGGTGTAGCCAATCTTTTTCATGGTATGCACGTCCACAACGGCTCCTTTGCGCAGAGCCGACAACTCGATGTTGATTCCGATCAGCGTTTGCACGACCCCGTCATGCAGTTCATGGCTAATCTCCTTTCGCAGGTCCTCTTGGGCCATAATAATCTGACGCGTCAGTTGGCTGAGTTGTCCCCGCATGATATTCGACTCGAAAAAAAGCGCTTGATTCTCCTCGTTGGCCTTTCGAATGAAAGAGACGGAGGCTTCCAACTCCTTGTTCGTCGCAGCCAATTCCGATGTGCGCTCCGCCACCTGTTCTTCGAGTTGTCCGGCGTGGAGGGACAACTGCGCTTGCGTGCGGTGCAACGCTTCCTCGATCTGTTTACGCTCGCTAAATTCATTTTGCAGGAGGGCGTCGTCTACGACGAGTTGATCGAAGAGCCTCTTGATTTCCAAGTGCAGCAGGCGGACTTCGAGCATGTTGTGAACTCGGAGCAATACCTCTGCGAGATCGAACGGTTTGCTGACGAAATCCTTCGCCCCGGCTTTCAGCGCGCGCAGCTTGTGCCCCGGTTGGGCGGTTATGACGAGAACGGGAAGATAGCCGTCGGTTTCGATTTCCTTCAGACCCTCCATCACTTGGAATCCGTCCATACCGGGCATCTCAAGATCGAGCAGGATCAAGCCGTAACGGTTCATACGGTGAAGTTCGCAGACCTCGTACGGATTCCTGGTGGAGGCTATGGAAACGTAGCCAGCATTGCGCAGCATTTGCTCCAGCAAGGAGACATTGGCTTCCTGATCGTCAACGATCAGGATGCGGGCCTGAAGCATGTCCGCTGGACTGATCATGGCATTTGTCCTACGCTATATGCTCTGGCCGTCCGGTTTCTCTGCAAATTCCAATGCCGCGTTCAGCGTGTCCATGAAATCTTTGACCTTAATTGGTTTGGTGAGATAGCGGAAGAATCCCGCTTCCAAGCCATTCGCGATGTCACGTGGCATGGCATTGGCGCTCAGGGCAACGACGGGGATGCGTGCCGTGAGCGGGTCTTCGCTCAGGATTTTCAAAGAGTTGATACCGCTGATGCCAGGCAGGTTGATGTCCATCAGGATTACCGTCGGCTGAGCGGCACGGGCGAGTTCGATGCCGAGAGTCCCGGTCACCGCGGTCATCATCCGTATGTCCGGACACCGCGCGATGAGTTGCTCGACCAACTCCATGTTCGCCGGGTTGTCCTCGACATAGAGCAGGGTGCGCGGCGCCGTGCCGGCCTGCAATTGCGGTCGGACAAAGGCTTTGGCTTCGTCACTTTGGATCTTAAGTTCGGGCGCCGCAGTCGAGTTCAGTTCGCACCAGAACACGCTTCCCGTCCCGGGCGTGCTTTCCACGCCGAGGACGCCCCCCATCATTTCGGTCAACCGCTTGGTCACGATCAGGCCGATGCCCGTGCCAGCCACGCCGCCAGCCTTTTGGCCGAGCCGATTGAACGGCTGGAAGAGCTGCGCCAGCTTGTCCGGCGCCAATCCGGCGCCAGTGTCCGTGAAGCCGATGCGAATGCGTTCCGGGGCGCTCACCGCGCAGTCCACGACCACCGTTCCCTGCGTCTTGTTGTACTTGATCGCGTTGGAAAGCAGGTTGATGACAATCTGCTTCAAGCGGGTCCGATCGGCTCGGACGAAGATCGGATTGTCGAACAGGGGAAAGGTCATTTGGATCCCGCGCTCTTGAGCCTGCGGCTCCATCATCGATCGGCATTCGTACATGACCTCGGCCAGCGACACGTGCTCCATGGACAAGGACACCTGCCCGGACTCAATCACGGCCAGATCGAGGATTTCATTGATCAGCTTCAGCAGGTGCCATCCCGCTTGGAGAATTTGGGAAATACGCGCAGCTTGGGAGGCCGTCGGCAACGGGACGGCTGATTCCATCAGTTGCGCAAAGCCGAGGATCGCGTTGAGCGGGCTGCGCAGCTCATGGCTCATGCTGGAGAGGAAATCCGATTTGGCGAGGTTGGCTTTATCCGCCACGACCTTGGCACTTTCCAGCTCGACGTTCGATTTTTGGAGCGCCTGCTCGAATTGTTTTCGCTCCGTAACATCGCGCGCGGCGGCGAATACGCCCTGCAGCTTTCGATCTCGGTCGTAAAACGTGGTGGCGTTGTAGGACACCACGGTTTCCTTGCCGTCTCTGGCACGCGCGGTGAGTTCGTAGTTGATGACCTTCTTTTTGCTCAGCACCAGCTTGATGGCGGCATCGGCCAGGTTCGCATCGGTGAAGCAGTTCTTAAACGGCGCGCCGATCAACTCGTCGCGCGTGCAGCCGGTGAGCGTCTCCATTTGCTCGTTGACGTCAGTGATGATACCGAGCGGATCGCTGCTCATCAACGCGTCGATGTTGGATTCGATGAGGGAACGAGTGTAGAATTGCTGGTCACGCAAGCGCTGATCGAGCTTCTTCCGCTCTTCTTCGACCTGCTTGCGAGCGGTGTTATCGGTGCCGATCAGCAGATAGCCGATGATGGCATTTTGGGCGTCGCGCAGCGCCGTGACGGACACCACGGCCGGGAAGCGGCTTCTGTCCTTGCGGATATAGGTCAGCTCGTAGATGTCCTCGATCTCGCGCGAGGCCTTGAAGACCAGAGCCTCAAAGCCTGGCGTAATCGGGGTGTTCAGCTCGGCGCTCAGCGCCGTGGCACGGGCGATCACTTCCTGCGGATCGGAAATGTCGGCCGGGGTGATCTTGTTCATCACTTCGGCGGCCGTATAGCCCAGCATCCGCTCGGCGCCGACGTTGAAGATCTGGATGACGCCCT